>Ga0194116_10000210_pt1 | contig 114996 bp, 122 predicted proteins | sample TA2MahsurfametaG_4_FD_148617 | JGI IMG/M metagenome (GOLD analysis project Ga0194116, IMG submission 148617) | Freshwater microbial communities from Lake Tanganyika, Tanzania - TA2015008 Mahale S9 surface | ecosystem: Environmental > Aquatic > Freshwater > Lake | place: Tanzania: Lake...
TTGCACCAGTTGCAACTTTGGAACAACTTCAGCTACAACATCACTGTGACCACATTTGCTGCGTTGGCAGGATTGAGTTGTGTGTACCATGACCGAGACAATCAGAAACATTCAGGAGAATACCTGTTCACGTTGGACTGGGCCCAGGGAGATTATTCAGAATTGCGCTATGGCTATGCCGAGACTCCTGACAATCACAAATGTGGTCATGTCATCAAACTGGAGTCAGGTCATTTTGCCATACAACCCAACAACAGAATGCGTTTCTTTGACCCCAGCTTCACAGTGAAGAAAGACCTGGTGGTGCAACGGTTAATCAATCATCAGGTGTATCGTGTGGAAAATCACCCCAAGTACACCACAGAAGATAGCAATCGCTTCTACTACGACATCATCTCAGATGCAACCCATTAGACAAACAAAAAAAGGAAATCCAGAAAAATACGGATTGTATGCTCATGACATTTGTGTTCGGAGCATGACAGATCGCAATTCTGTTCCTGTTGTGAAACCAGGCACCTCGTCACCAGTGCAGTATCTGGTGGAAAACACCACAGACAACCAGAAACAACTTCAACATTTTTTCACCTTGATGCAAGGAACCAAAGAAGAAATTAAAAATGCTTTGAGCATCACAGTCGCGGCCACACCACACTCTTTTCGTATGGGTGACATTGGCAAGCCCATGAAACTAGGGGACAAGGTGACATTCAACTTGCAATCAGTACACATGGTGAAAGGGGCACCACAACAATCCATGAATCTCATGGGATTTCAAAATGTGCCATGTGCTGTGTTCACTGATGCGGCATTGTTACGAAAAACCATGTTGAACAACTTCAAAACCAAAGTATCAGAAACACAGTTTCCTGAATTCTATTATTCTGTTGAACAATATTTGTTGAAAGATGATGCATCCAAGGTCACCTGGCAAAAACTTGTGCCAGCTTCAGCCAAAGCTGAGTTTGGTAAATATCTAGGTGAATTGTTAATTGGTATTTCCGTGATGGAAAAGGCCAGTAACATCACAGGAACCAATCCCTTCATGGGAAAACGCATCAAACAATTTGCTGTCCCTTTGGATGATGCCTTCCCCACAATTGATAGTTTTTTCATCACCACAACCCATGAGTACATCCCTATTAGTAGTAAGGCGGGTGCAGGAGCTGCAGCCAGCTTCTTCACAGGAATTTTTTCAACCATCATGAAAAATCCAAGTGTCCTGGGCAACGGTAACAGCTATTTGAAAACCATTTACAATCATGCCATTGACATGGGCATGAAAACTGATGCCTCGGTGAAATCAAAACAATTGGTATATGAAATAGGCGTCAGAAAAATTTTAGGAATTTCTGAAACTGTGATTTCTGACACATATGAAGTGTATGAAGAATTCAAAAAACCAGGACATGGTAAATACACCAATGTAGGCGTGCAACAGGTCTACAACAAGTTGGTGGAAAAAATTAAACAGGAAAAAGATACCACAGCAGAGCGAAGCATTGACGCATCTGCCACGGTGTTTTTCTGTAAGTTGATTGCACGCAATTTAAGTGATGATACTGCAAGTATGAACATCATGAAAAACATTTTAGGTGGTAAAAATTACTTTCAAGCCAACTTGAATACCACCAAACTGGACAAAGGTGAAATATCCTTTAACATTGTGAAATCAGGTGAATCTGTTTTGGAGTTGACAGGTACCAAATCACCATATACTGACATCACTGCAGCGAACGGTCTCATCAATTATAAATTGACAGCAAAATAACACTTGACAAACAACTGATGTTGTAGTATATTTCCACTGTACCTTTTCAGGAGGGTGTATGCGAACCTGTGCTCGATGCAAGTGTTTCATTCCACAATCCCGGCTAGATGTGTTGCCTGACACTCAGACCTGTGTCACTTGTTCTGGTGTGCAGAAATATGTGGGTGCCATGGTGTATGACCACAAGACAGCAGGCCGTTTGGAATTCGTCCGTCCAGAAAACAAGCAGGCACTTCATACTTTAACTCGTTTTGTGAATCGAGGAAGATAAATGAACATTCTAGTAACTGAATCAGCATTATCCGAGCTTCGTCATGCCAAGGAGCATGATGTGCAGTACGTTCGTATAGGTGTGTTGCCTGGCGGATGTTCTGGATTCAAATACACGTTGCAACTGGAAGATGCCACCACAGAAGGTGACATGGTGGTGGATGTGGCAGATGACATCAAGTTTCTGGTGGATCCTTTCAGCATTCAATATCTGGATGGGTTGAATCTGGACTACATATCTACGTTGGAAGCTTCAGGCTTCAAGTTCAGTAACCCTAATGCAACTGGCGGCTGTGGGTGTGGGAGCAGCTTCAGCGCCTAAGGATAAATTATGATTCGTCATGCAGATATTGTGGTGGATTTACAAGCAGGTGACACAGGCAAAGGCAAAGTATCTCATTGGCTGGCCAAGACCTACAAGTATGATGCTGTGCTCCGATACAATGGCGGAGCCAATGCAGGTCATACCATCTATCATAACGGACAGAAAGTGGTCACACACCAGGTGCCTGTGGGTGTGTTCCACGGTGTTCCCAGCATCATTGGCATAGGATGTGTGGTGAATCTTCCCAAACTCCGAGATGAAATTGAGATGTTGGAAAACTTGGGATTCAAAGCACCCATCATGATTGATGCTCGCTGCCATGTCACCTTGGAGAAACATCTGAAAGAAGATGGCAAAGACACCAAGATTGGCACCACCAAGCAAGGAATTGGCCCCACCTATCGTGACAAGTATGCCCGAACAGGTACCAGAATCAAAGAAGTGTTGAAATACAACAGCTGGGATTTGCCTTATGACATGGTGGACACCTACAGCTATTTTCATGGTGATAATCGTGAGATGACGGTGTTGTGTGAAGGTGCACAAGGATTCCAGATTGACATTGATTGGGGTGATTATCCCTATGTCACCAGTTCACATTGCACCTCAGGTGCTGTGGCATTGAATGGTGTACCTCCCAGAACCTGGAGGAACGTGTATGGCATCATGAAGGCGTACGAAACCTATTCAGGCTTCAAGACATTCAATGACAAGGGTGACCAGGATGTTCTGGACCAGATACAAGTGGCAGGTGAAGAATTTGGTGCCACTACTGGCAGAAAGCGCCAGGTGCGTTGGATGCATCTTGACGGCGTGATTCAAGCCATGTATATTAATGATGTCACAGACCTCATCATCAACAAAGTGGATGTGATGCAACAAGTAGGGAAGTTTGGTGTGGTGTTTCGTGGCACCCGCCATATGTTTGACACGGTGTCCGCATTCAAGCAATTTGTGGAAGACACCATCAAGTGGCATTATCGTTCAGAATTGAATACAATAATATGGTCCACCACTCCGGAGGGAGTATGAGAATTCTAGTGATGGGACTACCTGGGTCAGGCAAGTCCACGTTGGCAAAGGTGTTGGCAGACAAGTTGAATGCTGTTTACTTGAATGCAGATGATGTTCGCAAACAATACAATGATTGGGATTTCACAGAAGAAGGGAGAGTTCGCCAAGCCCAACGCATGGCAGACCTGGCTTGGGTGGCAGAAGATTACCAGAAGCATGTGGTGGCAGACTTTGTGTGTCCCACAGAACAAACTCGCCGGCGTTTTTCTGCTGACTTTGTGGTGTTCATGAACACCATTCAAGAAGGACGATTTGAGGACACCAACAAGGTGTTTGAATGCCCCCTATATCCTGATTATGAAGTTACCGCATGGGGAGATGTGGAACAACAGGTCAAGGACATCATGTGGAGAATCAACATGGGTGTGGCATTTCAATCCCAGAAGCCTACAGGATTGATGATTGGCAGATTCCAACCTTTTCATGATGGGCATAAAAAGTTATTTGAAAAGATTTTGGAAAAGCAGGGACAAGTGATGATTATGGTTCGTGATACTTATGGGTTGGATGAAAAGAATCCATTCCAGTATGCAGATGTGGTGAGAGGTATCAATGAAGCCCTTCAGGAATATCATAATAAATATATCGTCATTCAAGCACCCAACATCTGCGGTGTCTACTATGGGAGGGACGTGGGATATGAAGTGGAAAGAATTCACCTGGATGCGGAAACTGAGAGCATTTCTGCGACTGATATTAGGAAAAAGATGGCTCAGTAACCGAGTGTTGTTTGCCAAGGCAGTCATCTATCGCTTTTTTTCTGTGATTGTGACATTTCTGATTTCTTTTGCTGTGACAGGAAGCCTACAACTCAGCTTGGGAATTTCAGCCTTGGATTTCATTGGCAAAACATTTCTGTACTTTGTTTTTGATGTCAGTTGGAACAATTTTATGAAGAAGATGTAATGTATTGCATCATTTCTTTACCCAGAACTGCTTCCACCAATCTATGGCATCTTATTCAAGCTCCATTGGTGCTGCAGGATGTAAAATATCGTGCATTATCCTCGCACTCTATGTTCAATCCACGATATAACACACCGGAACAGATTGAAAAGAAATACCATGATATAATGCAAGGTGATTTTATTACGTTGTTCAAAGTTATATCCAATCAAAATTTTTCCATGGTGGAAAGTATCATTGAAACAAAAAGATTCAAAACAATTTTTTTGAAACCCAAAGATGTCAGAAAACAAGTGTTGAAAGCTCTTGTGGCCAAGAAAACTGATTCTTTTGCCAACAAAGAAGCCAGAAATCCCTATGTGGGAACATTAGTGGTCACAGAAGGTGAGATTGCTGAAAGATTGACATTTTACAGAAAGCACATGGAGTTTGAACATCAATGTGATTATTCTTTTTTTGATGAAGATGTGTTGTTACGTCCAGAATATGTTTTGGAAACATTACATCTGCCATATGTGAAAAGTAGATATAAGTATCACCCTCCCAAGTATTCAGATGAAGAAATGTTACAAGATGTAAATGATTTCAACCATAAATTCGAGAGTTTATATGAACGATAAAGAAGATGCGTTTGTAAAGAAAGAACAAATGTGTGAGTACAGTGGATTACCGAACACAGATACATATAAATCAGCAAATGAATTAACTGCATTTTCACAGGAGATAGGATTATATGATGCACCCAAACGAAGTGAAGTTGACATCACAGAATTTCCCAGAGTGGATGAAGATGGCTACAGAATTGAGTGGACAGCATGTTGAGGCTCTGAAAGAACAAGCCACCCGTCAAGGAGTGAATCATGCCACATCCGCATAAGAACCGCCCACGCCGTGGCCGTAGAAAAATTGGTAGCAAAAAAAGAAAAGCCAGGTCAAATCGCCATAAGAGATGAACATCACAGAACATAGAATAGGTGTTTTTCTATCTGGTGGCATGGATAGTGCATTGCTTTTATATCTTGTGGCCCAACAAACACCATCATGTATTCAAACTTTCACAGTTCCGAAGCATGATGGTGCCGCCACTTATGTACAACCCATCATTGATTGGGTGACCAGTAAAACTGAATGTTGTATTCACACACCCATCATACTAGGTGACCCTGACCTGCCACATCAGCGTATTCTAGGTGATGCCATAAATCGGGTGATTCGACATAATCTATGTGATTATTTTTACATTGGTGATAATAGTTATCCAGAACATGAACTACCTGATGGGCCAAAAAGAATTAAAATGTCCAGTGAAAAAGCCAGATATCCATTTTTTCATATGACGAAAATTGACATTCTTAAATTGTATCTGAAACATGATATCATGGATTTGTTACCATTAACTCATACTTGCACCGAACAATCCTTGGGACGTTGTGGTAGATGTTGGCAGTGTCGAGAACGCGCCTGGGCTTTTGAAAAATGTGATATTCAGGACTTGACATCCACGTAACAAAGTGTTATATTACAGTATGACTTCAAGTGAGGTGTTATGCCACATCAAGTTGGGTACTGCTGTATCAATCTGACACTGGGCAAACAGAAAATCACCACAGGCAGGACGTTACGTCAGGCTTCGTTCCGTCAGGACACAAAACTGGAACGGACGTCCTTGCTTACTTTGCAGAATGCCCAAGACCTGGTGACCATTCTGAAATGGAATGTTACCAACAACATTCGTGTGTTTCGGATTGGCAGCAACATCTTTCCTTGGTTTGAAGAATATCATGAAACAGACCTGCCAGATTATCAGCAGATCCTGTTGGCATTGCGTGAGGCAGGTGAAATCATCATGGCAAGTGGTATGCGTGTGAGTTTTCATCCTGACCATTTTGTGAAACTGGCATCCAACAAGCCTTTGGTGTTGCAACGCAGCATCAAGAATTTACATCATCACAACTTACTGTACCAGATGATGGGAATTCCTGGTGGTCATTATTATCCCTTGAACATTCATGTAGGCATGAACTATTCGCAGGATGTGGCGAGCAAGTTTTGTGAACAATTTCAGAACTTGAACACTTCCACACAACAGCGGTTGGTGGTGGAGAATGATGACAAGGCCAATTCCTTCTCAGTGAAGCAGTTGTATCAGGACATCTATACTCATATCAAAACACCCATCACATTTGATTATTTTCATCACACATTTCACACTGATGGGTTGTCCTCACAGCAGGCAGCTGAACTGGCAGCATCCACATGGGACACCACGCCTTTGTTTCATTACAGTGAAAGCAGGAATCTGAATGAAAATGTAGGTGGCAATCCTCGCGCACATTCTGATTACACTTTCTGCAAGATTGATGATTTCGGTCTAAATATAGATGTTGATTTGGAGGCCAAGGGCAAAGAGTTGGCCTATTTCAAATACCTGGAGGTAGCATGACACAACGCTGGTATCGCATCAGCAAAGAAGGAAGATTGGGAGGAGTATGTGCAGGGTTGAGTGAAATGTTGAACGTAGATGTGACTCTGATTCGTTTCTTGTGGTTCATATCCATCTGGTCACCCCTTCCTGCTGTGGTGGGATATGTTATAGCATGGTTAATTGTACCTGACAAGGAGAACATACATGCTAACACTGGCACTAACACTACAACTTCTGGCACCACCGGTAATAAAGAATTTCTTGCCGGGTAAAATATTACGGGACACCACTCGTAATTACATTGTGATACACAATGATGGAGCTGGATTGAATGCACGATCCACACGGTATGTGTTGCAAAGAAGAAGATTGGCATACCATTATTTCATTGCCCGAGATGGTGTGATACATCAATGGAAGGATTTGAAATATGTGGCATTTCATGCGGGTGTGAGTTTATGGCAAGGTATACGAGATTGGAATGATTTTAGTATTGGTATTTGTTTGCAAGGCACCAATCTGTTGGGATACACAGATGCACAATATCAAGCCTTGACATTGTTGAAGAATTACATTAATATGCGGTATCCGGATAGTCGGGACAAACCCATCCTGGGTCATTCCGACATTGCCTATCCTAAGAAACGTAAAAAAGACCCAGGTGAACACTTTGAATTATGGAGATTGTATGACGCCTTTACCTACGACACCAGCCGACAAGCTAAAACTCCTTGATGCGCTCAAGGAAATTTCTTCCAGCATGACTCGCATGGAAGCAGAACGTGATTTGATTAAGAATGTGAAGAAGGATGTGTGTGATGATTTACAACTGAACCGTAAGGTGTTGAACAAGTTGGCCAAGACCTATCACAAGGGTAATTACAATGAAGAGGTGGAGCTACACAAGGATTTTGAATCTTTGTATGAAACGGTAACCAAGAAGGTGTAATCATGACGGCGAAGCTGGATTTCGATGATGTGTTGATTGTCCCACAATTCTCTGACATCACTTCACGACAACAAGTAAAAGTGGAAACCAACATCCAAGGCAAATGGGGCGCCAGAATTTCTGGTGTTCCCATCATTGCTGCCAACATGGATGGTGTGGGAACCTTCAGCATGCATCATGCTTTGAAGAAATTCAATGCCTTCACAGCCATTACTAAACATCATACACTGGCAGATTGGGTGCATCAACATGATGTCAGCCATGCTTTCATCACTATAGGAATGAATGATGATGAAATGGAGATGGCCTTTGATGTTGTGAAGGCATGGAAGAACAAAATTGATGGCTTCACCCCTAAAATTGTCATTGATGTGGCAAATGGATACATGAATTCCTTCTATGATTTCATTTCCAAGGTGAGAAATTACATTCCTGATGCCTTCATCATGGCAGGAACCGTGGTGACACCTGAAGCAGTTGAACGGTGCATCATGTCCGGTGCTGATTTAGCCCGTGTGGGCATCGGGACCGGCGCTGTTTGCACCACTCGACGTGTAACAGGTGTGGGTTATCCACAATTTTCCGCCTTGCAAGAGTGTGTTCCTGCCGCAGAATCAGTGGGAGGTGGTGTGCAAAGTGATGGAGGATGTGTTTTTCCCGGAGATTTTTCAAAAGCTTTGGCTGCAGGCGCTAAAATGGTGATGGCCGGCAGTGTTTTTGCGGGTCATGATGAGTCAGAACAAGAAATTCGTGATGGAAAGGTGACTTTTTACGGGATGAGCAGTCATGCAGCCCAACAACGTCACAACCAAGTGAAAAATTATCGTGCTTCTGAGGGAAGAGTGGTGCAAATTCCTTACAAAGGCTTGGTGGAACACACCATGTCTGACATTTTAGGTGGAATTCGTTCAACTTGTGCCTATGTAGGGGCACTAAATATTTCTGAATTGACACAAAAAGCAAAATTCATTCAAGTTAACAACGTCCTTAACCGCTCTTTAGAGCAATACACGGTGTGATAATGAAAATTCTAGACAAAATCGTAGACTTCTTGTTAAAAAAATTAATGGCCTATAAAACCAAAAGAAAATTACAAGATTTGAAGAAACGGGACCCATTCATCTACAACTGATTATGATAAAACACTTGATAACTGGAGGTTGTAGTTTTAGTACCTTCACAGATGATACCAACTGGAAGGGATATTTAACACAATATCTCCAAAAAGTGAATCCGACTATGAGTTACAACCATACTGGTTACAATAGTCAAGGGCAAGAATTGATTCAGAAGAAGGTGATGTTAGCAATAACTGAAGCATTGAATGCTGGGTATAAATCAGATGAAATTTTAGTGGCAGTTATGTGGAGCGGGACGTTTCGCAAGGCATGGTACATTGACAACTCAAAAATCATAGAAAGAATGGTGAAACTCTGGCCTAATTTCAAGGGAGGAATGTGCAATCAATTCCTCGACCTAAAAAATCAAGGACCAGAGATTCCTGCATATTTTAAAACTGCATATGGCGATGATTTTGTGTATAACCCAGACGGAGGGTGGTATTATACCGTCAATGGGAGCGATTGCCAGATGGAATTTGTGCAGCAACATTATGACTTAGATGGGTGGATGAATTCGGGCGTGGGAAAGGTTCATATTTCTCTAGAAAACATTGTCATGCTACAGAATTTTTGTAAGTTGCATGGAATACAGCTTGTAAATCAGTTTTTCATGGACCATGTATATCAAGATTTTGTAGACAACCAACAGCATCAAATTATAGGTTACTTATTTCAGCAATTAGACAAGAACATGATAACCGAAGGAATGTTTGAATACCTGCATAAGTATTTGTCAGTTAGTAGACAAGGCGCAGGTGAACTAACCCACGATGAGAGAAAAAAATTGGACGCAGGTAGAGATATCTTTAATAAAGATGGGTTTCATCCCGGAGCTATCGGAGCTAAGTTATGGTGTGAAGATGTCCTTATACCATTCTTGGAAAAACAATTATGATGCCAACTAAAGTTTTGATACCCTCTGCAAGGGTCATTGCATGGATGAACGCTTTACGCCATCATACAGGCGAAACTCAATACAGAATACTAGAAAATTTTTGGGAAAGCCAAATTAAGAGTAAAGCTTGGATAATAACCATGTTGAAAGAACTGAATATTACCAGCGGCGGAGATGCTTATGTTTTTGGCGGCTGGTATGGTGTCATGGCGTCCATGTTAGCTGATAACTGTGGATTCAGAAAGGTGTACAGCATAGATGCAGACTGTTCATGCAAGATATTTGGTGAAGAACTAGACCAACAAGAAACAAGTCTAAAGATAGAATTTGTTACATCGGCCATGGAAGATTTTACTTTTGATAATTACACCAATACTGAGAAGAGCTATGGGTTACATTATGGGTTACATAAGGTCTTTGTGTATTCTTCTCCTAGACTGATAATAAATACTAGTGTTGAGCATATAGCCACTGATGTTTTTAATCGGTGGTTGAGCAATGTTCCAGATGATGTTCCAATAGTGCTGCAGGGTAATAATTTAGATATTCCTGAGCATGTGCGCATTGCAACGAGTCTAGAAGATTTCAAAAAACAAAATCCTTTGCAAAAAATACTTTGGGAAGGAGAACTAGATTGCGAAACTTTCACACGATATATGATTATAGGGTATAAAAATGAAGCTGCCGATATATGATGAAAAATTCTTTGATTCTTCCAACAATGTGCCCAGGTTTCAAGAAACACAAAGAGTATTGAATGAGGTGAGTGATAGTATGTGTCTTGCAAAGTGGAGTCAGGTAACTTTGCATCTAGGCACAGGGACTTCACATAGTTGCCACCATCCTCCTCCACATAAAATTGAAGTTGAAGAAATCAAGAACAATCCAAAGGCTCTACACAATACAAGCTATAAAAAGAGCCAAAGAAAATTGATGCTTGAAGGTAAACGCCCTAAAGAATGTGATTATTGCTGGCGTGCTGAAGATTCAAGTAAAAACAGCAATGAAGGCACAATTTTCAGTGACCGCGTAACCAAAAGTGCAGAAACTTGGTCATTGCCCTACTTAGAAAAAATTAAAGAAGCAGGGTATACAGGAGACATCAATCCCACATATCTGGAAGTAGACTTTGATACCACGTGCAATTTCAAATGTGCCTATTGCACGCCGTCATATTCAACAACCTGGCAGCAAGAAATAAAACAGCATGGGCCCTATAAGCTCACACATAATATTCTTCATGACCTAGAATGGTTAAAGGAGAATAGAATTCTTCCTATTCCTCAATCAGAAGAAAATCCCTATATTGACGCATTTTGGGAATGGTGGCCTGAATTAATCAAGAGCTTGAAAGTATTCAGAATCACAGGAGGAGAACCTCTATTGTCTAAGCACACCTTCCGTGTTCTAGATTACATTATAGAGAATCCACAACCCGAGCTGGAATTGGATATCAATAGCAACTTAGGTGCGCCTGATGAGGTTATTAATAAATTCATTGAGAAGATGAAGATTATTCAGGACAAACAGGCCGTTAAAGTGTTTAAAGTGTACACTAGTAACGAAGCCCATGGCAAACAATCCGAGTATGTACGTTTCGGTATTAATTATAAGAAGTGGATAAGCAACTGTCATCGTGTATTAGGTGAGATTCCTAATAGCCATTTAACCATTATGGCTGCTTTTAACATTTTTAGTTTACCATCATTTAAAAAAATGATGGAAGATATTGTTGTGATGAAGCATCGCTATACTATTCAACCGATTCGAAAGCATCCAGTATCATTGGATATAGCATATGTCAGATGGCCTGAACATTTAGCTCCGTGGATATTACCTGCATCATTCCTTCGGTACATTGAAGATATTGTGTCATATGGGTACCTGAATCTACATCAATTAAACTGGCCACCTCTTTGTGGCAAGGGATTTTTTGATTATGAGATGAACAGGATGGAGCGTCTTTATTATGTTGTCCGTGATGAGATGAAAAACATTGATAACAAGAAAAGAAATTTGTTGCGTAAACAATTTGCAGAATATGTATTGGAATACGACAAGAGAAGAGGAACAAATTTCTCAGAAACTTTCCCAGAATACAGAGAATTTTTTGAAGAGTGTATGATATTAATAAATGACGTGCATAATACTTTTCTATACGAGGATTAAATGTCTGAAGCATCTAACGAACTAGTTAACTGGAGGGAGAAACACCTAAATAGCATCAGTCCTAGTTTCTGTGCGGCTAAATGGTATAATGCTAGTTTACATTTAGGGCATGGATACACTAGTTCCTGCCATTTACCTTTACCCCACCCAGTAGACCTAGTACAAATTCAACAAAATCCATCAGCACTACACAACACAGAGCATAAAAAGAAAGCTCGGCAAATGATGTTGAGTGGTGTGCGCCCTGCTGAATGTTCCTATTGTTGGAAAATCGAGGACATCGGAAGAGGTAATGTTTCCGACCGAGTGTATAAGAGTCAAATTTACAAAGAAGAAGATATTGCTAAGCTGCGTGATGTAAATTGGCAAGATGACGTACTGTTAAAAACTGTTGAGATAAGTTTTGATAGAACCTGTAATTTTGCATGTAGTTATTGCAATGCTGGATATAGTACAACGTGGGCTAAGGACATTGCTAAAAACGGAGCATATCAAAACTTCACATCTGAAGGTGGGGGCTCTTATCAAGCAGACGGGTCTTGGGCTGAGCCATATGGAAAAAACTCAGAAAATAATCCTTATGTAGAGGCATTCCTTCGATGGTGGCCTGAACTCTCACAAAGTTTGGAAGAATTGCGTGTCACAGGGGGTGAAGCATCCGTCAGTCATAACTTTTGGAAATTCATAGATGTCATGAAGCAGCATCCTTCACCTAACATGAGATTTGCTGTGAATTCCAACTTAGGTATGGACCGTGAGTTGTTGGAAAAAGTTGTGGCATTGACACATGAACTTCCCATCAAGGAATTCGACTTGTACACAAGCAATGAGTCGTTCGGACCCCATGCCGAATATATCCGTGATGGATTGATTTATGAAAAATGGCGCGATAATTTAGTATTCTTCATTGAAAATGCCAAATTCCGTGCAGTAACAATCATGATGACCATCAACAGCCTATGTTTGTTTAGCATTACTGATTTCTTGGATGATATGATAGTGCTAAAACAGAAATATGGCTGGCATAAGCCCCACGTGGATTTGAACATCCTTCGTTGGCCTGGATTCATGAGTCCATTAGCACTACCTGACCACCTAAAAAATGAAGTTCGTGAAAAATTGAAGTGGTGGTATGACACTAATAGACATTCACCCCTATTCAACGATGGTGAAAAAGCCCAGATTGAACGATTGATTGATTATATTGAAGTTGTGAACAAAGGGCATAATAGTGTAAGTGATGACAAGAATGCCTTGCATCATGACTTCAAGAGTTTCTATACTCAGTATGATATAAGGAGAAAAAAAGATTTTAGAAGCACTTTTCCACCCTCTGTTGTTCAATGGTATGACAGCTTACAGACTAGAAAATATTTTCACATCATTGATACATTGATTGACGGGTCCATCAAACACTATGAACCTGGGGTATATAATTCTCAATGAGATTCTTTGCATTTGGGTGTAGTTTCACTAGGTGGGCTTTTCCTACATGGGCAGATTACTTAGCTGTGGGTTTAAATTCGAAAGAATACTATAATTATGCTAAGGAAGGAGCATCTAACCAGTACATCTTGTACATGCTCGGTGAAGCTTTGGAAAACCAAAAAATCACTGAGAATGATTATGTAGCAGTGATGTTCACCACACATGCTCGTTATTCTTTTTATAAACCTGATAGTGGATGGATCACAAATGGAGATGTGCTAAATGGATATCCAAGAGGTGATGAATGTCATCCATTATACCAAGAAAAGTACAAGTATCTAGATGAACATTTTTGGTCACCAGAGTTTGGACTTCAGCAATCTTGGCATAGTGCTTTCATTGTTAAAAAACTGCTGGAAACTCTTAATATAAAGCATACTCTGTTGCAAGGGCCCGCAAATTCTGAAATTTTTTATAACCGCATCACAGACCAACAACTAGCCTTAATGTATGAGAATAAATTCAACGCCATTGTTAATTATCCTGAAAATTTAGAATTATTTCAAGCCCAGCATAAGAATAATGTTCGAATATCCTGGAAAGGAGGGTCAGAAAATGATGGCCATCCGACCACAGAAATACATTTTGATTATTTTAAGCGTAAGTTTCCACAATACAATAACGATACTGTGAATAGATACTACCAAGAAATAGTAGATAATATGACTCTGGAAACACAGAGAGAAACATCTCAGATATGTAACAGCATTCAAAGAAAATATGTGCCTAAAGTTGAATGGATGAGTTCATAAGCTTAATAAACCCATGACATACACGATTCCTTTTTTACATGATTATGTGTTCCCAAATTTAGTATTACCCAATGCAATAATAAATGAGTTGGGTATTATCAATTACATACACACCATGTACACGAATAGAATACAAAAGAATTCTTTTTTCGATTTCGGTAGTCAAGAAAACTTTTTGAATGGCAGTTCTTTTGGTAATCTTTCTAAAGTATTTGACTATGAACTAGGAAACTTCCCTAATAGCCAAGGATATGAAACCCACTTGCACTCAGGTGCCTATAGGCATATTTTAAACGGTGTCGAAGAATCGGTATACTTTGGTAAGAAAATGTATCCAAAGTATATTTACCCCATCCTTGTATCTCCACACTTTGATGAATTTACAGGTGTCAACGTTCAAAATTACCCAAAATTAAACGGTGAGTATTTCTGGAAGCATATTTCAGCGGAAGTGTTAGATGATGCTAGAAAAGGCACGGCTATAATTTTATTAGATTTTGGTCAAGAAAATTATGTTGAAAAAGAGAGCTATCATCGACTACATGAATGCCTAAGATATAGCAGAATACCTAAGGAAAATATTATATTGGCATTTAATAGTTTCAATTCGAAACAGATATATGAAATGTGGTTTCCTGAAGAAGAAAGACGGTTAGAAGTACATAACTGGCCAGGTGTTGTTGCCAACACCTCGTTTCATTTTAATTCGATGATAGAACATAAAGACCCCTCTTGTGTTCTTGAACAAGATTTCATAGAATCAAGGAACACACCAAGACCTAATAAATTTCTTTTCAAGATTCGCAGGCCCCGAGGGCACAGAATGGCATTGCTATTTTATATGGCATCTGAAAATCTTCTAGACCTAGGGGATTGGTCTTGTTTGTCTCCGTTAGATTATCGGCAGAATGAAATTGACTATATGCGAAACTATTATGACCTTTACATGGATGAAAGTGTTGTCAAAACTCTGTATGATAAAATCCCACACAATCTCCAAGTCGAACCGTTGAGTAACTTCACAAATGTCAGTGCATGGAACGACACCACTTCTGTGTCGTATCTCAATACCTATTTTTACATTTGCAGTGAAACGTTTACGCAAGTGCATGGCGATTATAAGTCCATCACAGAGAAAGTATTTAAACCTATGGTTAATTACCTGCCTTTTGTTTTTGTTGCATATCCAGGAGCATTACAGCTTTTACGCAATTTAGGATTTAAAACGTTTCATCCCTTCATTGATGAAAGCTATGATACAGAATTAAATGAAAGTAAAAGACTTAATATGCTAGGGAAAGAAATTAAAAGGATATGCTCCATGTCAAAGGAAGAGCTTCATGTTTGGTATTGGAGTATGGAATCTATTCTCCGACATAATAGAAGCCATACACAATCATGGTATAAGAATGATGTTGTAAGTTTGGAGTTTATCAAGTACCTACACACAAGGGTTTCGACATGAAAATACCTGTGTTTTTCCTCTATGATTATGTGTTTCCAAACTTCATTCTACCGAACGCTACACCACCTGAGATAGGTGTGATAAACTATCTCCACACGCTGTATTCTAATAAACTGCGCACAGAAAGTTTCTTTGATATCAATCTAGAAACACCGTCAAGCAACATGAAAATGATTTTTGATGAACAATTGGGAACTTGGCCTAATAGCGTACAACATAATGGCTCGTATTTCAAAAACAATTGTATGCACGATTTGATTGATGTTATTGAAAGCTCTGTATACTATGGAAAGAAAAAGGGACACAAGAAATACATCTATTCTATTAAAGTTACCCCACACTTTACTAAATTCACGGGTAAAGATTGGTCTGGAAGTAAGTTGAACGGTGAGTATTTCTGGAAGCATATTTCAGCGGAAGTGCTAAACGATGCTAAACAGGGAAACGCCACTATATTATTAGAATGGTGTAACGAAAGTGTTATTGACCGTGGTGATTTTCAATCACTAAACAATGCTTTAGCGCATAGCGGTATACCTAAAAATCAAATCATACTAGTCATGAATGGGTTAAATTCCCAAAAGGTGTATGAGTCTTGGTTTCCAGAAATTACACAACAATTCTTAGTAAGAAATATTTCTTTCTTAGCGCATGACATCTCACATTATTATGCACATAATCCACAGTATAGACTGACTGAAGAAACTTTTTCAAAATCAAAAGATGATATCAGGAAATATCATTTCACGTTTCCGAACAGAAGAAACCGCCCATATAGAGTTAGATTATTATTGAACTTATACCGGGATGGATTGCTTGAAAAGGGAAACTGGTCATTACTTTCCAATATACCTGACCACGCAGTAGAAGAAAGGTTTAGAGAGTTCATTTCTATGGTTCCTCGCAACCTAGAGGAAGAACAAGGAGTAGAATTTTTTAACGTGGCAGGGAATCAAGATAAAAGTAGCGCTTGGAACTTGTCATCATATTTCTACATAGCATCTGAGACTTTTATGGATGGGGAGTATAAAGCCTTCACAGAAAAGGTCTTTAAGCCGTTGGTAAATTTTCAACCGTTCGTTTTTGCTGCTTTCCCTGGAGCACTTGAACACCTAAGAAATATGGGGTTCAAAACTTTTCATCCCTTCATCGATGAAAGTTATGACAATGAACCTAGAACAGATGTTCGTTTAGAAATGCTATACCATGAGGTGCAAAAATTGTGTGGCATGTCGAAAGAAGAACTTCATAACTGGTATTGGCAGATGGAAGATATATTGGTACACAATCACAGGCATGCCTTAACACTCTATAAATATGATGATGCAACCTATATAAATTTTTTCCGTGAATTGGGAGAACGGTGTGTATGAACTATAAAATTAACCCTTGGCATCATTTTGATGTCTCACATCTAACAACATTTGGCACAGATGTTCCTGTGTATACTCCTTCGGTTTATCGGGAATATCGCGGTGAAATTTTCACTACCTATCACACAAAATTGCACCCAGTTAATAGTTTGCTACCCGCCAACACAGAAATCCATAATCGATTTTCTAAATCATACAAAGGTGTGTTACGGGGCTTACATTATGATGACAAAACCTGGAAGATGGTGCAAGCAACGGTAGGAGACATTTATTTGGTTGTATTAGATGTGCGTGAACACTCTAAAACATACGGTAGATGGGAATCATATATAATAACAGATAAGTTGCAGCATCAAGTTTTGATTCCCCCCGGATTTGCTAATGGGCATTTTGCTCTGACTGATTGTATGTTTCATTATACATTGTTCTACGCAGGTGACTTTGTAGATGAGTCTAAGCAAGGTGTGATAAAGTGGAATGACCCAAGATTCAATATAGAATGGCCTTCAACAACACCAGTATTACAGCGGCGGGATTCATGATTAAAAATATTGACCAATATCCAATAATTCACGACAGCTACCATGACAAGGAGAGTTTGCAAGCCTTTGAAACGTTGATTGTCTCTCATTGGGAAAATGCCAAGATTCGGGGACCTGTTCATTTGTCTGATGGGAATGAGGAACAGTTGATTGAAATATTCAAGCGCATAGACAAACACGACTGGGTATTTTCCACATGGAGGTCTCATTATCACGCAATGCTCAAAGGTATTGATTCTAACTGGCTAGAAAATCAAATCCTAGAAGGTAAATCTATCACTATATGCAACATCGAAGAAAAGTTTTATTCTTCTGCGATAGTAGGGGCAACGTTGCCTATAGCGTTAGGTGTAGCTCAAGGAATTAAAAAAAATAACGGTACAGAAAAAGTATGGTGTTTCATAGGAGACATGGCGTTTGAGACAGGTGCTTTTTATGAAGTGCATAAGTATGCAAGAAATTTCGAGCTGCCATTGTATTTTGTTGTTGAGGATAACGGAATTTCTACATACACTCCCACCGAAGCTACGTGGAAAGTCAAAAGAGATATACCGTCAGACGTAATTCATTACTCATATAAATCAAAATATCCCCATTATGGTAACGGTAAATGGATAGCATTCTAAAATGTGTTTACAGCAACTGGTTCACTGATGAGTTGGGTAACAGATATCCTTTACCCAACGTAATGCCAGACCCGCTTATTAAGTTTGCTTATAAACACTTTCTAAATGAAGGTCACAGGATTTTAGATAATAAAAATTTTTTAGAGAATGAGCTAAGCAAAGAGAATGACAAGGAAATATTGCGGTATTATCATTGCAATTTCTATAGCTTTTTTAAAAAACATAATGAAGCAAACAATCTTGTTGATGAAAATCAGATAGAAGAAAATTGTACTTACATCTATCCCATTGAATTGAAGAACTATGATATGTTGTGGATTCCACAAACATATACTCTAAATGGAGTAGAGCATACCTATACCGTCATAGATACTTTTTCTGACCGATTATTAACTTTACTTCGTGAGAAAAAAGTGAAGATTGTAGCTAGTATTCCGTTTGAGCCAATCAATGATGTGTCAGGAGTAGTGACCTTTCGTAAAACCTTACAAGAACATGGTATTTTTCATGATGATGCCATTGTGTGTGTCGGCGGAAACGAGTACGTTAATACAGATAACATCAAGACCTATGAGGTTAATCTGCCATTAACACAAGCGGGCGTTGAACTCTACAAGTTCGAGAAAACGAAAGAATATTTTCGGGGTGGTCTTGGATATGAGTGTCAATATGTATTACCTGAAGATTTAGATGCGACCCAGATGCGAGATAAAAAATTTCTTTCGTTCAACCGGTCTATGAAACGGTATCACAGAGTCGCATTGGCATATACTGCCTTAAAACATAATTTGCTTGATGACGGCATTTTTAGCTTTTTGGGAGGTGATTTATTGTTCCTAACAAATGATGCCTTTAATGATGTACAGCGGGATTTAAGTCATTATTTGGACAGTTATCTCAATCATGAAATTGTTTTAGTTGGTGCTGATATTAGCCCAGTTAACTACTACACAGAAAAAATAATTAACCTACTCCCATATGAAGTCGATACACAGCATCTATCTTTAGAAGCAAAATGTGGATTTACAACAAACAACAACAAGAAAGAATTCTATTCTCAAACTTATGTTAACATAACAACTGAATCTAGATTCACTGCAAACAAAGGTGTATTCTTTTCAGAAAAAACATATCGACCTATAGCGAATCTACAGCCATTCATCATGCTAGGTGATGCAGGCACACTAAAAGAACTACACAAAATAGGATTTAAAACGTTCCATCCATTCATAGATGAGAGCTATGACACAGTTGATGATGCCAGAACAAGATTTAAAATGATAAGTGAGGAGATATTGAAGTTACGCAAAATGTCTCTAGAAGAAATTCATAACTGGTATTATTCTATAACAGATGTATTGCAGCACAATCAAAATTTATTAATGAGTTATTATAATGTTAACCCCTTTGAAACTGCTTTGAAAAAGCTAGTGAGAGATACCAATGGAATTTAAAGATAAAGTTGTACTAGTAACTGGCGCCAATGGTCTAGTTGGTATGCCGACTGTTAGAAAGTGTGTTGAAGCTGGTGCAACAAAAGTATATGCAGTAGATTTGAAATTTTCTGACCGCATGGTTAGAATGGCAGTAGATTCTTCTGGTGTGATAGAATTACTGGAAACAGACTTGACGTACTATCATAATTGTGAGCAATTGTTCCGAAAAGAAAAAGTTGACATTGTATTGCACGTTGCCGGTGTCAAGGGGTCTCCATCTAGAACAGCCAAATGCCCTGCTGATTATGTGTTTCCAATGTTGATGTTCAATACAAACATGATTAAAGCCTCGTTCGAAGCTAGTGTCGAATGGTTTGTCTATGTCTCGTCAGTTGGTGTATATAGCCCTGCTGAAGTGATGTATGAGGATAGTGTTTGGGAAACCATGCCATCTAAAAATGATTGGCATCCTGGTTGGGCAAAAAGAATGGGCGAATTGGCATTAGATTCTTTAAAAGTCCAGTATGGCTGGAAAAAATGGTCAATAATCAGACCTTCCAACATCTATGGACCCAACGACAATTTCTCTCCTGATGCTACTGTGATAAGTTCTAATATCTGGAAGGCATTCAATACTGAAGGTGATATGATTTGTTGGGGTGATGGTTCACCGCGTCGAGATTTTGTGTTTAGTGAGGATGTTGCAGACGGAATTTTAGATGTCGTGAGATATGAAGTAAATGATGTTATAAATTTTGGTTGTGGTGAAGCCATCACGATTAAAGATACTATTGAAACCATTGTTTCAGCATATGAGGAATGTGCTGGGAAAGTTCGGACAATCGTATGGGATACCTCTAAGCCTAATGGGGACCTGCTTCGTTTGTTAAGCACTGAAAACCAGAAAAAATACAACATCGCAGCTAAAACTAGTTTATATGACGGTATAAAAGCCTCTATAAATAGTTACAAGTCTTTTTTAGACGAATGAGATATGTATTTAGTATAACTTAGTATGGAGAGTAATGATGACCAAAGATATGAAGATTTTAATAACCGGTGGTTCAGGATTAGTTGGACAAAATTTAACAAATAGATTAGTAGAGCAAGGATACACAAATCTTGTCGTGCATTTGCACAAAAGAAGGGTGCGAAATCCTCTTAGCTCAGTAACATATGTCCATGGGAATTTAATGGACTATGAAACATGCCTAAACATCACAAAGGGTGTAGATGTTGTTATACATGCAGCTGCCAGCACATCTAATGCTGTAGACACGGTTGTTGACCCTCTAGCGCATGTAACACCCAACGTTGCAATGAACAATTTCTTAATTGACAGTTCTTATCGCAACAAAATTAAAAAGTACATCTTTATTTCTTCTAATACAGTCTACCCGCCTAAGGGCGATGAGCCTGTAACAGAATCCGATTTTCTGTTTGACCCACCATACCCCGTGTATTTTCCTGTAGGGTGGATGAAGCGATATGCTGAAGTACAATGCGAACTATACGCTAAGTATCTACCAAATCCCATGACAACAGTTGTGGTGCGCCCAGCAAATCTATATGGGCCTCATGATAAATTTGACTTTAATAAATGCCATGTAACGCCTGCAACTATACGAAAAGTGGCTGATAACATGAATCCTATTCCCATATGGGGAGATGGTTCAGAACTGCGAGATTTAGTGTATATTGATGACTTTGTAGAGGCTATTCAAATAATCATGGAACAGCAAAACACTTATGATGTTTTCAATGTGGGGTCTAACAAAGTATACTCGGTGAACGAGGTGCTTGATGTGATGAAACAGTTAGTCAACAATTCCAATCCTGTTGAATATGTTCAAGGTAAACCTTCCATGATACCGGTAAGAAAAATTGATTCTAGCAAAATCAAGACACTATTGGGTTGGGAAGCGAAAACGAGTTTAGAAGATGGATTACTTAAAACCCATGATTGGTATCTGAGACATAAAGATGAATTTAGGGGATAATGTTTTTACACACATCAAGACAAATTTTTTGGGGTTTAAGATATGACCAAGGTATTAATCACAGGAGGAGCGGGATATTTAGGTTCTACTATAGCCGAGCATCTATTATCGGCGGGGTATAGTGTATCCATTCTAGATAACTTGTTGTACAAACAAATATCCATACTGCATCTTTTCAAGAACCCAAACTTCCAATTCATGTTAGGTGATGTGCGTGATGTTTCTTTGTTACAAAAGTTAGTAAAGGAACATGAGGTGATTATTCCATTAGCTGCAATTGTAGGGATGCCGGCATGTAAAAAGAATCCCCAGTTAACTATTGATGTAAACTATAAACAGATTGAAAACATACTAGCTGTGCTGACAGACGTTCAGAAATTGATTCTCCCTAACACCAATAGTCAGTATGGGTCATCCGAGCATATCATAACCGAAGAAAGCCCATTCAAACCTTTGTCACTATATGCAGAAACCAAATGCGATGCTGAATCTGCTATGCTAAGAAATGGCAATGGAGTTTCACTACGCTTAGCAACGGTGTTTGGCGTTTCACCAAGAATGCGTCAAGACCTATTGGTAAACGATTTCGTATACAAATCCATCGTCGATGGATATTTGGTCTTGTTTGAGGGGCATTTCAAACGAAACTATATCCATGTTCAGGATATTGCGAGAACGTTTCAATTTGTGATTGAAAACTATGATAAATGTAAAGGGCAGGCGTTTAATGTGGGGCTTTCAACAGCCAACTTGAGCAAGCTAGAATTAGCAGAAAAAATTAAGCAGTATATCCCTTCGTTGGTCATTAAACAAGATGAGTTCAAGGAAGATTTTGATAAGAGAAATTACATCGTGTCCAACGAGAAACTGGAAAAGTTAGGATGGCGTCCTGCCTTTGATTTAAATTATGGAATCAAACAGTTAATACATGCATATCAAGTTGTTATAACCCATAATAATAGAAATTTCACAAACCTATAAGGAGTTATCATGCCAGAAAGAAAGTATTTGCACACACTAGGTGATTTGATTGACCGGTTGAGTATCGTACAGCTAAAAGAAGTCTTTATTCCTGAATTCAAAGAAGAATATTCCAAAGAAATCCAGGACATTACTCACGACATTCAAATTGTATTGGATGAACATAAGGGCGTCATTGACGCTGAAACCATCCGAGCAATTGTGGTAGTTGCACAAATGAATCTTCACATCTGGCACAATGAATCGAATTATCGGAGAGGAATCAAAAATGGTAACAATCTTGAATTAACGCACGGGCTGAACGGTATTCGCAACACTGCTAAAAATGTAATCCAGGAAGCTGTTGGTGGAAGAAAAGATTACAAAGTGGATTGTTTAGCTGCTGACTTCAAGGATTGGGAAATTAGCTGGAAGAAGAAAGCATGAAGGTAATAGAAACCAAAAAAAGAACCACGGTGAAAACCGTCACATGGAGAATTGTGGCTGTTTTCAATTCGTGGCTTATATTGACATTAGATGTGGGGAACACTAACTTTCACAATGCAGTGTTAATGAACATAACCGGGTTTTTTGCGTTTTATTTTTTTGAACGTGTTTGGAGTAATATAAAATATGAGCGATATACAGTTAAATAGGAAAGAATTTTATAAGAGATTTCATGGTATTAACTTACCCATCGATCACCCCAATTATTCCCATGTCAGTATGTTAAGAGATTGGAGAATTGACCACGATTATCCTTGGACCAAGTGCCATAAGGAAAAAACTCCTATCAAAGGAATGATTTTTTCTGGTTGCTCGTTTACTTGGGGTCAGGGGTTATACTATTATAGCAATCTAGATTCTTTACGCGAACCTCCCCCAGATTGCTTTGATTCACTGTTGGTGAATCCTAGTCATATCAAATTCATGGAAACAGTAAGATATCCCCGCCTAGTTGCCAAACATTTCAACACCTTTGAGCAAGTGGCACCTTTTAACGGCGGTTCTAATGAATCAGCTATAGAATACTGCATGCAAAAACTTTTCTTAGATCCTGACAATTATTACAAACCAGCTGATTTTAGTGATTATTCGCATTGTGTGTTTCAGATGACGCAATGGCAACGTAAGCATATTTTCATCAACTATAAAGGGCAACAATTAGATATCCACAATAACATACACAAAAGTTCTGACATTTTAACTGATTATTTGTTAGAAAATAACATAACGATTGAGGATTGGGAAGAATATGGGATACAGTTGAACGTGCATGATGTTAAGACTCATTTACAATTTCTAGAAAGTAAGGGAATCAAGACATATCTTCTTACATGGCCAGATTATTACGTCAAATACATAGAAAAGGATTCTTGGTTGAAAGAAAGACACATCGTGTTTGATGTTTTGGGATATAGCTACAACTCATTGGAGAGTCTTATGAATGCTGTACGAACTATGACTATTAAATATGATTTTCAGGAATTTAACAACACACCAAAAGACCATCACCCTTCCTTAAGATGCCATCGGCTAATTGCTGACACTCTCATAAAGAGAATTGAAAATGAGTAATCCTGTCCCGTCACCCTATAAAGATGCATTGTCTACAGCCATGGAATCTATTGCTGCAATTGAGGACAGTATATTCATTGGTCAACAGATTGTGTATGCTGGAAACCCTATGAGCACAACTTTAGGGGGTGTTTCCAAGGATAAAATGATTGAATTACCTGTCATGGAAGAAACCCAGATGGGCATGACGTTAGGATTGGCAATGACCGGGAAAGTTGTAGTATCTTTCTATCCTAGATGGGATTTCATCATCCTCGCCTCGAATCAATTGATTAACCATGTAGATAAATTCAAGCACATGACGGGCAAGGACGTTCATATAATGATTCGTCTAGGAAAAGGTAGTGATAAACCACTAGACCCTGGTCATCAACATAAAGGAAATTATTTTAGCGAGTATCAGAAAATGTGTCCCAACATAAAGTTTTACGACTTACGGACACCTGAGGACATCGCTACGTCATATCAATCTGCTATGGATAACTCTGGTATTCATGTGTTGGTAGAATACCCTGAATTATATTATGCCTAAGTACAAGGGGTATGAATATTTTTATGTGAATGGAAGTTCACATATTGAGTATGCAGCTATTGTTAACAACTGGTTGGATGATAATTTGGAGATGAGTAGATGATAATATGGGGTATTTCCGCCAACAGTCATGATGCAGCCATCTCGGTTATTAATGACCGCGACATATTATTTGCGTCGCAATCTGAGCGATATTCAGGGGTGAAAAATGATGCTCACCTGAACCCTGGAATTATTTCTGACGCTAAACAATACGGTGAACCTGACCTAGTAGTATGGTATGAGCGCCCGTTCATGAAATCGTTGAGGCAATTGCGCGCTGGACAGGGGTGGATAAACAACAACATCAAGCAATATCTACATAGCTATAACATCACGGCGCCTATCACAACAGTTGACCACCATAATAGCCATGCGGCAGGTGGATACTATACCTCAAACTTTGATGAAGCCGCTGTGTTGGTGATAGATGCCATCGGTGAGTTTGATACCACAACGATTTGGCATGGGCAGGGCAAGAAACTGGAAAAGAAGTTCTCTATCAAATATCCACACAGCCTAGGGTTGTGGTATTCTGCCATGACACAACGGGTGGGGCTGAAACCAAACGAAGAAGAATACATCTTAATGGGTATGGCAGCATATGGTGACCCATTGAAATACACTTCTATTATTCTGGAAGATTTTTTTGATACCCGAGAAACATTGAAGTTGACTCATAATCTACATCGTGGATGCCTTTGGTGGCGACCTGAATTGACCACACAACAGGATATGTATGATATTGCAGCAGCCACACAATTTGTGTATGAGTTGTATCTACATGATTTGTTGGATAAAGCTAAGAAATTGACTGATAGTAAAAATCTAGTGTTGGGTGGAGGATGTGCGTTGAACTGTGTTGCCAACAGTATAGCTTTTCAGTACTTTGACTGTGTGTGGATTATGCCTAATCCAGGAGATGCGGGTAATAGTCTTGGAGCAATCGCGGCCTATCAACAAGAGTTTTTAAATTGGCAGGGACCATACCTTGGACACAAGATGGGAACAAAATACCCCACAAAACAATTAATTGAAACTTTACAAAAACAAAAAATTGTCGGTGTAGCATCTGGCAGAGCTGAGTTTGGTCCCAGAGCGTTAGGTCACAGAAGTTTGTTGGCGGATCCGCGCGGTGATGACATCAAGGATGCAGTGAATGCCATTAAGAAGCGTCAGAAGTTTCGTCCTTTTGCTCCTGCTATTCTGGCTGAACATGCTTATAAATATTTTCATATGCCCACCGCTGAAACGCCGTATATGCAGTATACTGCTTTATGTAAACAACCCCTAGCCTTTCCTGCCATCATTCATGCTGATGGCACCTCTAGAGTTCAAACAGTATCCAAGACAGACTCCCCTGACTTTTATGAGTTTCTGCAAGAATGGTACCGGGAAACCGGGTGCCCTATGGTGTTGAACACAAGTTTAAATGTCAAAGGGAAGCCTATGGTAAATGACAGAAAGGATGCTTTGATTTTCGAAAACACTTATAACGTTACTGTTCTATGAAAAAAGAATTATTCGTGATGGAAAATAAAACCATGTGTCTTTTTCCATGGACACATATGTATGTACATACTAGCGGTGATGTATATCCATGTTGCATTGCAGAAACTACCAGGAAAGAAATGTCGTTAGGCAATGTGAAACAAAATTCTATTGAAGAAATATGGAACAATGAGAAATATCGTGAATTACGAAAAAATATGGTTGAGGGTACTCCTGTTTCGCAATGTAATCAATGCTATACACGAGAACTCACCGAACGGCGCAATTACAGACACGCTAGTTTTGATATGTTTCGACACCATGCCCCCTCACTTATAGAAAATACCAATGATGATTATTCTCTCAAAGAAGTTGATATAAAATATTTTGATGTTCGATTTAGTAATCTTTGTAGCTTCAAGTGTCGCTATTGTTCTGAAGAATTCTCTACCAGTTGGGCAGCTGAAAACCGAAAGTATGGAGAACAGTCAGGACTACCTACTTTGCGCCATGTGAGTAATGAGGTCCCCACATTTCTAGAAAATCTTAAATCTCACTTACATGGTGTAGAACATATGTATTTTGCTGGCGGTGAACCTTTAATGACAGAAGAACATTATGAGGTGTTAGAGACTCTAATCAATGAAAATAAAACCGATGTGAAACTCAGATATAGCAGTAATTGCAGCACTATAACACACAAGCACTATAATGTGATTGATTTATGGCAGAAATTTAAGTCTGTAGATTTTCGAGCTAGTTTGGATTCAGTTGGTACTAGAGCTGAGTATATGAGAAAAGGTACTAAGTGGGATGAAGTGGTGGCTAATATTTTAGAGATAAAGAAAAACGTACCTCATGTTAATGTTGGTATTAATTGTGTCGTGAGTGTCTATAATATCCTGACACTTTCTGAATTCCTACACTCACTAAATGCCTCTGGAGTATTAGATTGGGAAAAAACTAGCGTTATTCTTTATCCCATCAGCTCTTATAATTTCCTGGATGTTAATGCATTACCTGTTGATTTAAAGAAAAAAGCCAAAGAAAAACTCGACGTGCTATTACAAACTATGCCCCCTTACAGTTGTGTAGGTCCCGATATTAACATCATCAGAAATTACATTAATTATGATGAAGTGGACCCTACTGTATGGAAAGACTTTAAAATGTTCAACGAGTCGTTGGACGAGATACGAAACGAGAAATTCGTGACCATTTTCCCAGAACTAGCAGAATGGTATCAGTCCATTTAAGGACTTGACAAATCGCCTATAGTCTATTAGATTCCATAGTAACTCTAGGAGGAACTATGGAATCTATTTTTATGGCGCTGGCAGCTACTTCCAGTCGGTTGGAAAAAGAGGCCATTTTGAAGCAACATTACGCGGATACAACATTTCAGCGTGTGTTGTTTCTTGCTCTTGATCCATATACACAATTTTACATTCGAAAGATTCCCACCTACACCAATGCAACTGTAAACTACACCAAAGGCACCATGAGTTTGGAAGGTGCTTTGGATAATTTAAGCAACATCATCAATCGTGTGGTGACCGGTAACGCTGCCATCCATCATCTGAAAATCATTTTGGAAAGTGTCACAACTGATGATGCCAAAGTGATTGAACGCATCATTGAGAAAGATTTGCGCTGTGGTGTGTCTGAAGCCACTGTGAACAAGATTTGGCCTGGATTGATTCCCACCTATCCTGTGATGTTGGCATCTGGCTTTGATGAAAAAATCATGAACAAGATGACCTATCCTGCCTATGTGCAATTGAAACTAGATGGTATGCGTTTCAATGCCATTGTGAAGAACAGAACCGTGGAGTTTCGTTCCAGAAATGGCAAGCAAATTGATTTGTTGGGGCATCTGGAACAGGAATTCTTGGAGTTGGCAGGAAACCATACAATAGTGTTTGATGGTGAACTGGTGGTGTTGGATGGCACTGGCATCATGAATCGTCAGAAAGGCAATGGCATCCTGAACAAGGCGGTGAAGGGCACCATCACAGACAAGGAAGCTGGCATGGTTCACGCCACCATCTGGGATGTGATTCCTTTCACAGATTTCCAGACTGGACATTGTGACACACCTTATGGTGACCGGTTCCACATGCTGGAACAAATGGAACTGCCTGTTCGCATCTCGTTGATTGAGAACATTGAAGTGGCCACTGAGGATGAGGCACATCACATCTTTGAGGAATATTTTCAGAGGGGTGAGGAAGGCATCATTTTGAAGGACATCAATGCTCCTTGGGAAGACAAGCGTGTGAAACACCAGGTGAAGTTCAAGGGAGAATTGGAATGTGATTTGAAGTGTGTGGATTGGCAGGAAGGAACTGGTAAAAATGTGGGCAAGTTGGGTGCCTTGGTTCTGGAATCTGATGATGGTGTAGTGAAAGTGAACGTGGGCTCTGGTTTCACTGATGAACAACGTGATAAATACACAAGAGAAGAAACAGTAGGTAAGATTGTGGCGGTGAAGTACAATGCCAGAATTCAGGACAAAAAGACTTTGCAACACAGTTTGTTTCTTCCAGTATTTCTTGAACTTCGTGAAGATAAGGCAATTGCTGATGCTTCATCTTCCATCAAGTAGGGGGAGTTATGGAAAAGCATGAAGAATATTATGAAGAAGTTGACAATAGAATAAGATATTTTGTGACAGACATTCATGAAGAACTGGACAACATTGAACGGTTGGTACATGGCAATGAGTCTGCTGTGTTGCTGTTGCAATGGGTTCGTGATACTGTTCAACGTGTTGCAGAAAACTACGAAAGATAAATAAAAATATGCCAACATATGAGTACCAGTGTGAAAAATGTGGGGAGTATTTCACGAAGTATCTAAGTATACCTAACATGAATCAGCCTACGGAGGAACCCTGTCCAAAGTGTGGTGAGATGAAGGTGCAAAAAGTAATGTTCACAGCACCTACCATCGGAGATGCCGTTCGACTACGAGTTCGTCGGCCCGATAATGGATTCAAAGAGGTACTACAAAAGATTCATGAAAAAACTCCCGGCTCAACACTTAAAAACAACAGCAGTTACATCTAAGGACTCTCCGTCCTATTCAAATCCCGTCTGGGCTTCGGCCTTGGCGGGATTTTTTACCCCCAACCCAACGAGCATTTCATGTCCAGAAAAAAGCGCCTTAAGTTGGTCACGTCCCAAACTTATATTCTTCAAGAGGATCAGGAATCCAAACACAAAGTACGTGGTTCAGATTTAAAAGAAATCTGGGCCCTCACAGAAAATCAGGAGAACTTTTTCAACTACTATCGTAAAGGACACAAAGCCATTCTATGTCATGGAGTGGCAGGGACAGGAAAAACCTATATTGCTATGCACAGCGCTTTCAAAGAGGTTTTGGAAAATTCAGGTTACAAAAAAGTGGTGGTGGTTCGCTCAGCAGTACCATCTCGGGATATTGGATTTCTTCCCGGCAATGAAAAAGAAAAAGTGGAGGTGTATTCACAACCTTATCAAGAAATTTGCGCAGATTTGTTCCCTAGATTTGGAGAACGCGCCTACAACAAACTGAAAGAACAAAGTTTAATTCATTTCATGGTCACTTCCTATGTTCGTGGGTTGACCTTGGACAACTGCATTGTGATTGTGGATGAGGCTCAGAACATGAATGACATGGAACTGAACAGCATCATGACCCGGGTTGGTACCAATACCAAAATCATTTTCTGTGGTGATTTTCGCCAAACAGATTTACAGAAACGGTCAGATATGTCCGGGTTAAAGCAGTTCATGATTATCGCTCACCATATGCCTTCCTTCCGTCACGTGGAATTCGGGGTGGAGGACATTGTTCGTGGACCCTTGGTGAAGGAATACATCCTGGCTAGAATGGCGTGCGAGGGCATGGCTGTGGCTTAAATAACAGAGCTTGACAAACAGGTCTAGGAATGTTATGTTTACAGTATGAAAACATTCCTACATGACCCGGTAACAATAGAAACCATTTCCGCTGTGAACCAGGAAGATGGAACCAGAGCCTATCAGACACCTGATGGTAGGCTCTATCCATCTGTCACCACAGTGTTGGCTGAGCACACCAAACAAGGCATCCAGGAATGGAGAGCCAGAGTGGGAGAAATGGAAGCCAACAAAGTGTCGCGACAAGCTGCCACGTGGGGTACCAGATTTCACACCATCACAGAAAAGTATCTTCAGAACAATTTGTCTGGTGGTGATTTGTCACTTTGGGATTATGAAATGTTCAAGGTGGCCAATCCTGTGTTGGATAGAATTGACAACATTCGAGCACAAGAAGTGGCCTTGTGGTCACATCATCTACGTTTGGCAGGACGTGTGGATTGTATAGCTGAGTTTGATGGCAAGTTGAGTGTGATTGACTTCAAAACGGCACGCCGAGAAAAGGATCTGGAACATATCCAACATTACTTCATGCAGGCGGCTGCCTATGCCATCATGTTTGAAGAACGCACCAAGATACCAGTGAGCAGATTGACCATTCTGATAGCTGTGTCAGATGGATTCATGCAAGTGTTTGAAAGCAAACGAGACCATCACGTGGAACAATTGCTGTACTATCGTGATGTGTACGAAGCCTATAAATAACTAAGTAGGATGGTAGTAGAACAGCTCAAATTGAAACATGGCTTGGACGAGGGTTCGATTCCCTCCATCTCCATTCAGGTACACCAATTTCGGGGATGACAGGTTTCGACAGGTTAAGGATTAGATGAGAGAGCTACCCGATAGGCGACTGCCGTAAGCAGAGCAAAAACATCAACAGGCACAAATAATATGCCTCTTGCATTAGCTGCCTAATTAGGTAGCATGCCGGGTTCGGGGTTTCCCTGGGAACAGAAAACCCCACTAAATTTTATGATTATAACTATTCCAGAACAAGCTGAACATATCAATGTTTTGATATCAGGTGGAGCTGACAGCACGCTGTTAGCGTATCTTGTGGCCACACAATCAAATAAACCAATTGTTTTACATACATTGAGTCCTGCAAAACACGTTTATCAGAATGTGATTGTTCCTATTTTAAATTATTTGGATCAACGTTTTGAAAGAAAGTTTCAGGTTGTGAACATCAGGAGACAGAAACTCCTTATTCGAGAAGCAGCTGAATATATTCTTAGTGTGTATCCTGGAGTAGTTTTGACAGGATGCAACAAAGTGGTTACTCATTTTACTCCAACCGTGTATATTAAAGGAGATACACCTCCTATCCGAGGGGAAGTGAGTTCAGAAAACCATATACGACCTTTCATCAATTTGGACAAAATTGAAATACTAAGAATATATCAAGAGCATAATATACTAGATTTGTTAAGTTTGACACAATCTTGTGGGTTACGAAAACTAAAACGATGTGGTGGGTGCTATTTCTGTATGGAAAGAGCCTGGGCTGTTGGTGCGCTTGGTATAAATGATATAAATAATACAGAAACTTCGACCATTTAAAGGAACTTTCATGAAAACATTTAATATTGCCTATTCTTCAGACATCAGTGCCACAACACTTCTAGAAACATTGACCGTTCAGGGCGCTCTTCTATATCATCTAGAAGGTGTTCGCGTTATCGGTCTAGAGGTGGAAGATGATTTTTCAGCAGAAACTTTGGAATCTATTGAAGGTGTTATTCTAGTTGAACTGGATGTAGAAACAACTGTGACATCTCATGCTGAGTGGCATCAATTTCGCTTAGTTACAGATGCGCTTCCCATGAAACAAAAATACAATCCTATTTCTGAAGGAGATAATTCTGTTGTGTATTTGATGGACTCAGGAGTGAATGATAGCCATTCAGAATTCGAAGGAGCTAACATTGAACACTTGTATTCGTTCAATGAAGATTTTTCTGATGTTATAGGACACGGAACAGTTGTTGCCAGTGTGATTAATGGTCAAACTATTGGTGTGTCTAGAAATGCCGCCATCAAAAGTGTGAAAATTCCTTTCGGTTCAGTCACCATAGGTAAATTGCTTATTGCATTCAATGCAGTTTTAGAAGACCATTTAATCACACCCGACGTGGTGAAAGTTGTGAACTGTTCCTGGAGTGTACCCAAGAGTGCATTGCTGGACAGCAAAGTAACAGAATTGCAAAATGCTGGACTGGTGGTTGTAGCTGCAGCAGGTAACACTGGAGTTGCAGCAGACACACTATCTCCTGTGGGATTGAACACTGTTATTGGTGTAGCAGCATCAGATGCCTATGACCGTGTGGTGTCTTGGGCTACAGGACTATCAAGCAACTATGGTCCTGAAGTGGACATAACTGCTCCTGGCGTAGATGTCACTGCAGCTTCCATCTATGGTGGCTATGCAACTGTTTCAGGTACTTCCATCAGTGCTGGTGTAGTGTCTGGTGTTCTAGCTCAATACATTGAGCAACATCCAGAAGCAGATGCTGAAACACTGAAGGATATGTTGTTGGAATATGCAGCAGAAGATATGTTGTTTCGTAATGAAGCCATCTATGGAACAACACCCAACCGTCTGGTGAAGGCACTGTATATTGCCGGAACAAAAATTTGGAGTCCTAACATCTTCAGCATGTTCCCAGTTAAAAAACAAGAAACCACAACCTTGTCTTTCACCACAACAACACCAATAACAACAGCAGAATATGTGGATTGTCAACTTCAAACCAATTTCTATAAAAAACTTCCCTGGGTGTCTGGTTCTTTTGCAGATGGAGTGCTCACACTAACAGTAGCACCAACTGAAGATGTTGTGGTAGGAAAATACCTGATTCAAATAACCTCAACTGATGCCAAAAATGAGAAGTATTTCACAGGATATTATCTGGGTGTGTATAATGAAGAAGTAAGTGAATTGGATACAGTAGAGATTGAAAAATACCTTACAGAAATAGATGGAGTAGACACGCTAACAGTGGTTACTGGGGCATGCGTGTATAATGACGATTGTGCTAAGAATCAGGTATGTTTCGGTGGTTCTTGCGCTGATACATGATATAGTATGACAACAATTGGGTTTGCGGGATGTTCTTTCACTCATGGCGCAGGGTTAGATTATTATTTTGGAAGTAGAGAAACCACTAGATTTTCACATCTAGTGGCTTCTCATTTTAACGCACATGCATTTAATCAGTCCTTTCCAGGCGGTTCTCATACTAAAATTATCAGTTGGTGGAAATCTTTTCTTGAGCACCAAACTTTAGACGCATTTGTTTTTCAATTTACCAGATGGACAAGAAGTGATAGTTTGCTTTTACCTGGTGTATCACATATTGACTTGCTTTCATCAACCCATGCAAAATTTTTTCATGAGTGGGCCAGGAAAAACAATAGTTCCGTAGATGATTACATTGAACAAGCCCAGGTACATGATGTTCTCACTGTTTTGAATTTTCTACAACAGCATGAGCATAAATTTCCCATCTACATCTTGTGCTGGCCTCACACTACATTATCTTACATCCAACCACATTCTTGGTTGATGGATAGATTAATTACATTGTCCTACCAAGGTGAGACCTATAAAACCATTGGTAATTTGATGGATACTCCACTAAAACCTATAGCAAGTTTCACCAAAATCCTAGGTGAATTTTTTGATATGCGAACCTCAAAATTTGATACCACTAATACATCCAGACCTGAGTTGACAATAGCCACAGACTATGTTAACTTTAAGAAGCCAAGAAACGACTACCATCCATCCAAACTGTGTCATGAGGTGATAGCCAGTAACATCATTGATAGGTTAACACATGATAATCTCTTCCAAAATAACAGATGAAAAATGGATATGGGTGAAGGTTCCCAAAACTGGCACCCGAGCTTATTTAAAAATGTTTTATCCAGATGTGGATTCCTCACTACATTTTCACTACACCTTCCACACCTTATATAACCACCATCAGAAGAAGCACTCAGGGTTCACGGTCATCAGACATCCCAGAACACGCTTCATTTCCGCGTTGAAACATTTGAGTCAACTTGACCTGTTGGGGAATATGCCATCTGATACAATAGGGAATCTAGCAGATTTTTTATTCACCAACTTTGATAAAAATTGTGTACCCAAACATACGTTGGAAAACATTTTTTCAGTTGATTACCTTAAATACCATGAATCATTTTTTCAAACTCAGGTGTATTGGGCATATCATCCAAAAGTCACTTGGTTCAAGTATGAAAATCTACAACAGTTCAACAAATGGATTGAAACACACCTAGGATATGATACAACAAAACTGCAACAAATAGGAAAAACTGATAAACATCATTTGGACCATTTAGATTTTCAACACCCGGCATTTCAAAAAATTGTTCAACACTTGTTTCAAGATGATTTTCTACTTTTTGATTATCAGGAGGATTTATGAAAAGAATTGTTGCAATATTCATTTTGTTGTTGATGCTGTATCCTGTATCATTGAAAACCAACATGAACATTCCTGCAATAAAAGTCATTTCCATGACCTCTGAGAAGGAATTAAGATGTCTGGCAGAAAACATTCATTACGAAGCTCCCATGGAACCCTATCTAGGTAAACTGGCTGTGGCCATGGTCACCATGAATCGTGTTCGGCATCCTGACTTTCCTAAAACCATTTGTGATGTGGTGTATCAGAGAAATTCCAGAGGGTGTCAGTTCTCCTGGACTTGTGGTGCTCGTATGAAGTTCAATGAAAAAATTTACAATGAATCCATGAAAATTGCCAAAGCTGTCTTGACAAACCAAAGACAACTTGTTAGTTTAGAGAATGCACTATATTTTCACAACACCAAAGTGACACCCAATTGGACATTTGCCCGACCTGTGGTACGTATCGGGGGTCACATTTTTTATGAGCCTAAAACATGACTGATGAACAAGACCCGAAGCTTCTCACTGTGGAATATCTCATCACACGAGAGTTCACTAATTCCACAGACTTCTCCATACACATTGAACGAGAAGCCGTGAAAAGAAACATTGGATGTTTTGAGGCACTTCTGGAATACTGTGAACAAAAGGGGATAGAACCTGTGGCGGTGGCCACCATGATTACCAGTTCATTGAAGGCCAAGATACAAGCAGAAGCCGAGGAAATGAATCTGTTGAAGAAAACCGCCAAACTTCCTGTATGAACATATCTGACGCTTACAAGATTTACACTGCATTACGGCTTCACTTCACCACAGACAACTATGACATCCGAAGTGGCATCACACCTCGGCCTCCCAAGTCAGGAGTCAAGGTCAACTTCAAAAAGAAGTTGGAAGTGTTGATGAAGCAATACAATTACAATCAGGATGAATTCATCAACTATCTGGTGGCCAATTTTCTGAATGGTAATGAGTGGGGTATTTTTGAAAACACAGGTCCAGAAATCTACACAGAATGGAAACGTATCCAGGAAAGTTTGACCTACACCTACACACAAGATGTGAAAAATTTAGCCTGGAATGTCACCACTCTGGAAGATGCCTGGGATTGTTCCCAGGGACATCCTGTGATTCTCAGGGAGTATTGTGGTAAAAGATGTCGGTTGGAAACACTTGTAATTCTAAATAAATTGTATAGATTTACTACAGAGGTGGATGAACAGCTGGTGTTGGATCCAGTTTGGAATTCTGTCTCCAGAACCATACACAAGTACTCACCTTTCATCAAAGTGGAGAAGGATAAATTTTCAATGATTACACACAAGGCTTTCTATGAGTAGACAGCGAGATTGGGACCATGAAGATGATTATCGTGATTTCAAACGTCCCAAGAAAATAGACAAAGACAAGTTTGGCAAGCATCGCAATGCCATCTTTGATATGCTTGACGATGATGATGAGGATGATTATTATTCAGAGAACAGAGCTGTAGAATATGATGATTTTGATGAGGAGTAGTTTTGTTATGGCAGGTCACACGTTACACACACCGTTACATACACCGTTATACAAGGAGAAACACAATGTCATTCAGTAGTCTATCAGATTTACGCAAGAATCGTGGCAACTTCGATAACCTCATGAGAGAGGTGGAAAAGATTGCAAAGCCCACAACTGAACGCCGTGATGATGACCGTTTCTGGAATCCGGCAGTGGACAAGGCAGGCAACGGCTACGCCGTGATTCGCTTTCTGCCTCCCTCCAAGGGAGAAGAGCTTCCTTGGGTACGCATCTGGAATCATGGATTCCAAGGTCCTTCAGGTCGCTGGTACATTGAGAACAGCTTGACCACATTGAATCTTCCTGATCCTGTGTCAGAATTGAACAATGAACTATGGAACTCTGGCGTGGAGAGCAACAAGGAAATTGCTCGCAAGCAGAAGCGTAAGCTTCAGTACATCTCAAACATCCTGGTCATCAAAGACTCCGCCAATCCTCAGAACGAGGGCAAGGTGTTCTTGTACAAGTATGGCAAGAAGATTTTCGACAAGATTAAGGATGTGATGCAACCTCAGTTCGAGGATGAGGATCCCACCAATCCCTTTGACTTCTGGAAGGGTGCCAATTTCAAGTTGAAGATTCGCAATGTGGAAGGATACAGAAACTATGACAAGTCAGAGTTTGAACCTGTGTCATCCATTGCTGAAGATGATTCTGCTATTGAAGTCATCTGGAATCAGCAACATTCTTTGAATGAATTCACAGATGCCAAGAACTTCAAGAGCTATGAGGAGTTGAAGCGTAAGCTGGACCTGGTGTTGAAGGGCGGTCCTGGCTCTGTGTCAGCCGACAAGATTTCCGAGAGTCGCATGGAAGCTGAACCTGTGGCAGAAGCTCCTGCTCCACGTGCTGCCAAGCCAGCAGCTCCCAAGTCATCTGTTCCTGATGATGACGATGATACCCTGAGTTATTTCAGCAAGTTGGCTGAGGATTAATTACATCACTCGAACCATGCGACGGTCCTGAAATCTCATGTGACTGTTTCGCATATCTCGAACCGTAGTAACTGCCCCACCGGTGTTGGCTTTCGGAGCCGCCTGTGGGGCAATTGTTTGTGGTGAGTTGTTCACAATGACCGGTGCGGCAGCAGCTACAGGAGCTGCCGCAGCTGCGGAAGCTGTTTCCACTTGTGCTGCTGCTCTTTGACTGCTTCTGAAGGGAGGTGTTCCTCCTGGAGGTTGAGCACTATCTCTGGCTTGACCCTCTATAGTAGCTCCTGGTGTGGTTTGACGAGATTGTGCTTGAGCTGATTCTTGCTGAGCCTTTTCTTCTTTGATGTCATTGGCAGATTTGCCTAGCAAACCAAAGCTGAAACTGTTCAACAAAGCACTACCTGCATTTTTAATTTTCTGTCCAGTGCTAGCATCTGGATCTGCGCCGAATCCTTGTACGGCATCATAGGCACCCATACCCAAGGTTATGGCGGCACCCACAGGACCGGCAAATCTTGCAAACTTGGCAGCACCTTTCAGAGCACCTTTCATTATTCCTTTACCGCCCCCGCTAACAACAGCACGGGAAGCACCACGAGAAGCAGTTCTGGCTGCACGTCTGGCACCTCTGCGTCCTCCTCGACGTGTCACCATGTCCAACGCATTGTCCATCAGACCACCGCCGCCACCACCGCCGCCCATGTCCTTGTTTTCCAGCGTGGTGTTCAGTTCTTCAATAGACATTTTCACTTCATCCAATTTATCTACAATGTCTCGGGTGCCAGTGTCCGTGGCAGTATCAGAACCGGATTCTCCTTCAAATATGCTACTAGCGGCAGGTCTAGCGGCCGTAGATGCTGTGGCTTTGGTTTCTGATGCTGGTGTATCATAGTCATATTTTTTTCCAGTGCTTTCATCCACCAGGCCCCCAAGCGTACCAAATTCAAATCTAGAACTTTTAGCACCAGATTCTTCAAACTCATCAATTCTAGAACCGGATTTTCCAGTTCGATAACGCATTCCAGTTTCTGGATCCACCTTCACACGTAGATGGTCTGGCACATCCTTGATTTTTTCAGCAATCTCAGCCTTGCGTGCCTCACCTAAACTTGCTGAAATTTTTTCTTTGGCAGCTTGCTCTTGTTGCTCCCTTTGAATTTTTTCATCAACAGAAGGAATGAATGATTGGTTGAATTTATCTGGATCAGTGACGGCACCAATGTAATCTCTGGTACCTTTGAATATAGATTTAGCTAAACCTTTTACGCCTCCCCCTTGTTCACGCATCATGGTGGGTTCCACACCCATGGCACGACCAAAAGTCTCACCTAATGTTTTAGGTGCTGCGTCCAAGCTCTGTAAAGAAAGGTTTTGCTGAGTTTCAGCTTCACCACGAAGTGTGTCACGCAAGCCTTGCAACTTGCTGGCTTTTTCTGTGTCACCGGCTTCTGTTGCTTCCTCTATCTGTTTGTCCAACTTGACAATCACTTTGATGAGTTTTTCCAAAGTGTTTTGGGATTGTTTTTCCTGTTCTTCACGATTTTGTGGAATTTTTTCTAAAGCTTTCAGAATGTCCAACAACACCTCTTCTTGTGAGTCAGACATCACTTCAATGGCAGCTGCAACTGCAGCAACATTTTGTGCTGTGTCTACGGATTGTGTGGGCTCTTCTTTTGCCGGCATATCTCTGGACTGCAAGATATCCGCTCGAATGGTTTTTGCCACTTCCTTTTTTGTCTTTTTTACTTTGCTAGCTGCTGTAGATTTGGCCATTTAAGTTACTCGTTATTTTTCTTTTCCAAGTATTTTAGTAGTAATCCTATGTAAGTCTCTCTTTCCCATGGCATCATGTTTTCAATTTCTGTCAAAGAATATTTGTGTATATGCATCAACAAGAAATTGGTCTTGTAGAAATTCACCAAATTGTCATGAGAAAGAGTTATCCGAAAAAATGATTGATTCCATCCACCACAAGGTTGTTGTGTTTGTTACAGGCCTTGCATGTGAATGAAATTTGTTTCCGCAACACAGGCATATTCTTGTAAAATCCTTCAAACGGTGCAAACTGTTCAGGTGTCAGATTGTCAATAAATTCCAATAACTCTGCCTGACTGTTACCATCATTCACAAACATTTCATCTTCATTGTACACCTTGGTGATGCAATCTGCCACCACAGCATACAACGTTTCTTCTGCATCTGTCTCAAACAAGGCAGCATAATGTTCCAATGTTGGATATCTCATCTCCACTTTAGTGGACGCATCCAATGCTATAGTTTTGCTCAATCCAGGATTCACCACCTCAAAATCTGCTACATTCAATGTGTAGGGTTGTTTGGCTTGGCATTCTCCACATACCAAATATAAATCTATTTCTTCACCTACAGACTTACCACGAATTTGTAAAAACAACCATTGCATGTCTGCCAAACAATATTCATGTATATTCACCTTATCATAGGTACAAGACAACACCACATCTTTCAGTGCATGTATCACGTCCTCGGTGTTTTCACTTTCACTTGCCAACAATAATATTTTTTCTTCCTTCACTAGAAAAGGTCTGAAGTTCACTTTCTCTCCTGTGACTGGCAGAGTGGTTGTGAATGTCGGAACTTTTACCTTAGGTATACTCATATCATCTCCTTGTGTTAACCACGTCCAAATAATCTAGTTGCACTATTTTTTACTCCTGCCTTCAAATCTACACCCAACTTACTCAAATCAGTCTTGGGTATTTTGTCTGTGTACTTCTGCAATCCCTTGGCCATGTTCTTTGAAATGTTGTTTGCTGTGTCCTCACCTGACAATGCCACCTTGGCAATGGCGTATTCATAATGATGATATGTGAAAGTGACGCTCAACCGTTGCACACCTACATTATCCCATCCTAGTGGCATCGTGACCACACTCTTGGGCCAGGCATCCACCAATGTGACTTGACAAACAATCTGGTCAGCATCTGTCAACAGTTCCAATATAGGAGCTGCTATACTACGAACAGCACCAAATGCCTGAGACTTCAATTTAGTGAATTTATTGTCTAGAGTTCTTTTACCACGCATGAACAATTTGTCCACCGCAAGACTAGTTCCTTTGTTGCTGGTGGTGACTTTATCACGCAACCCCAAATCCATTTGTGTTGGACTCCAGTTGAATAATGCTTCTCCTGGAATACCTGCAGGTATCAACACATTCAAAGTTATGTTTTTGACGTAATCGTTGTAGAATCCCACTTCATTGCTAGTATCCTTTTCAAAAGCTGACACACAGTCATTCATCCAGTTTTCCATCACAGCTCGCGGTGTGTAGTCTGTGTCCATGAGAAATTCCAATGTCATTTCTTGACCATAATCTGCTGTGTGCGCAAATTGTCTGTCCAATCCATTGATTCTGAGTGCTCTAGTAGCGATGTTTCTACCAGGCAAAGAAGCTTGATGACACAACAATGTGAGTGTTTCACCTTGGCTCACACCTGGAAAATCCACGAAAAATCTTTCAGAACGAGCCAAATTGTTTTGTTTGATGAATGCGATGAATTGTAGAAGTGAAGGAATCTTCACACTTTCAATTTGTTTCACCTGAGGGGCAGCCGTTCCTGTATCTCCTTCTGGTTTCACAGGTTTGGTAAGATTTACTAAACCTTTAGCTGTATTCTTGATAACATTTCCTATCGCGTTAAGACTCATTAAATTTTGCTCCGTGCGTCGTTGAACACTTGATTACGTGAGGCTTTTTCGAAATTGTCAATGGGTAACATGATGGTTTTTCTCCAATCTTTAGGATAGATTTTCATAAATCTGGAACCCAGTTGTTCATACAAGTACCGTTTCACTGCCACATTGGCACCTGGATATCGTGTGAAATTACTCAACAACTTCCAAGTCACCATCATTCTGGTATCTTCACCCATGGTTTCATCATTTACCAGTTCCAACATTCTGTCCAACAACTTCATTCGAAACAATGGTGGAAGATAATGCATGTTCAATCCAAAAAATCCTTCAGGTACTTTTCTGAACACCACGACTACAGGTAGTGTGTCATAGTATGGTAGTTTGGCAGACATCTTGGGATCGTACATGAACAAATACATTTGACCAGTGATGATGGTGTTGACAAATTCACCGATGTCACTTTTCAATACTTTTTGTGGTTGGATATTGGTCATACCCAACTTTCGAATCATGTCCTGGTACCACCGGAACGTGCTAGTGGGTGTTTCTCGGTCTCGCAGTTGTTGAATGGATTTGTTTAGCATTATGGTGAAATTCAGGGCTTGACTACTACTTGACAAGGTGATAAATTCACTATGTCCGGTATGAAGTTAAAAACTACTTACTATTTATAAGTAGTCCCTAAATCCTTCTCTGTAATCAGCATAAACTCCCATCCGTTCTGAGAAGCAAAACGCCGTGCTGCTGTCCATTTGGCATTATTCACTCCCCACTGCTTCACTTCCGAGATGAAGCGTTGGGTTTTTCTTTGTGGAATGTTGGGTGGTACAGTGAAACGGTAGGGCTTCACTTCCACCAGATATTTTTTTCGTTTGCCAGTTTTGTCCTGAACTTCTATGTAAAAGTCCACATAGTATCTGTGAACCAATCCATCTGCTGGACTGACATAGGGAATGACAATTTCTTCACTGGCCCATCGTAACACAGCATCATTGTTGTCACACCATTTCATGAATTTCAATTCATAACTGCTGCGATAGATGATTTCCATGACATCCCCGACATATTTCTTGGGGTTGTTCGGGATGAATCTTCCTTTGTATGTGTCTTTGGTATAAGCCATATAAATATCTGTAAAGTATTCCCAAGGAAACTATTTATGGCCAAATATCGAAGTGCAAACACCCTGACACCTGGCAATGCCATTACAGGTTTAGAAGCCAATGAACTGACAGTGTACAGATATCCTCAGGATGTGGGCAGTGAAACCACGCCGCATTACATGATGTTCTACATCTCAGAACGTTCTGGTGTCACTCCCAAGGAACAATTGGCAAGTGACAAGGCTGTGAAAGCATTAAATCTTGTGGAACCCAGCTCACAATTTCGTCCAGAAACACAAGTGGGTCCAGTTGCGGCCGCAGCTGTGTCAGGAGCTGCAGGTGCTGTAGGTGGTGCCAGTGTGGCTAGAGGAGTTGCCAGAAGAACTACTAGTTTCTTTGGGTTGAATCAAAAAACAGGTGTTAGGGTTATTGACACCACGAAACAAAATTTAGCCAACGTTGCCACAACTGGAGCTACTGTAGCAGGTGGTGTAGCCGGTGGTACCCTCGCCGCCACAGTAGCCACAGCTGAAGGTGGTTCTGCCAGAGATGCAAAATTTTTGAAATACGTTGTGGCATTGTACATGAACAACAAACCCAGAACTGAATACAATGCCACGTGGGCAGATGAAGATTTAGGAGCTTTAGGAGGCATGGCAAGTGAAGCTGCTGGTGCAATAAGAGGTATAATGACTGGTAACGGTGACGGTATGGCCGGCCGTGCCTCAGCTGCTTTGGACGCTATCAAAACCGCAGGTGGCGCAGGTGCAGCTATTGCATTGCAAAATGCTGACAGTGCCATGAATGAAATGGGATTGGGTGGCATGGGTAGTATTGCTTCTGCAGCCAGTGCATTTTCTGGAACTGCTGTAAATCCTTTCAAATCACAGTTGTTCAAGACCATGAATTTTCGTACCTTCAATTTTGATTACACATTCATTCCAAAAAATGATTATGAAATGAATCAAGTGTTGGATATCATTGATTTATTCAAATACTATATGCATCCTACACTAGGTGACGAAAAATTTTTCGTGTCCTATCCTGCTGAATTTCAGATTGAATATCACTTCAAAGATGAAGGAAGAAACACCAATTTGTTTAGAACCAGTAGCTGTGCACTCACCAACATGAAAGTGGAATATGGTGGCAGTGATTTCATATCTGTACGTGGTACTGGTGGTGCTCCTTCAGAAATTTCTCTATCATTGACTTTTTTGGAATTGGAATTGTTGTTTCGCGACCGCATTGCTACTGCTGGGTTCTAATCATGGACTACTTTTCACGATTTCCTGCAGTACTGGTTCAAAGCAACAACAAACCCATCATCATCACGGATTTTCTTCGTCGAGTTTCCTTGTCAGAAAAATTTCGTGAAAACACAGTGTTCATGGATCAACATCTAGTGAAAGATGGTGAAACACCTGAAATGGTGAGCAATTTGTTCTACGGAAAACCAATGTATCACTGGTTGGTGTTGCTGGTGAATGACATCACCAATCCCAGAGAAGAATGGCCTATCCCAGATGCACAAGTTACAGACTTGGTGTATCTGAAGTATGATTTCAAAATTGAAGTGCCGGATTCATCAGAATATGCTGCTGATGATGTCATCACCTCAGACAATGATGGAAAGTTTCTGGTAACTAAAATTGTAGATGATGTTGTACACATGCGTTCTCAGGTGGGAAAAATTATTCTAACAACAGACAATGTGTTGAACAACATCACGCAAGAAACAGAAGATTTGCCTATCAGTTCTGTAACGGATCCAGAAGAAGATGTGCATCATTATTATGATACAGAAATAGGATACATTGTGGATGAAGGATATTCTGCCTCCACCAATCCTGTCACAAACTATCAACATGAAGTGGATGTGAATGATGCCAAAAGACCCATCAAAGTGTTGAGCAGCCTGTATGTAGAAGCTGTGGTACAACAATTCACTGATTTAATTAATGGTGATGGATAATGCCGGATGCAATTCTAGAAGCAGGTGATATCAAAATTGAAGAAATATCTGTAACTGCGGGCGGTAAAAAATTTGACATTCGTAACCTGGTGTTGGAAACATCCATCTACGAGGACATTTTTTCCAGTGTGATGACTGGATACATCGTGGTTAAAGACTCTGCCAGCTTCATCACACAATTGCCCTTGGCAGGTATTGAACAAGTCACAATACAATTTCGAACACCGCAATTTCGAGAAAGTGTGTTTAAAAAGCAGTTCTATGTGAATGGTGTGGAAGAACGTATTATAGACAACACACAACAAATATACAGCATCAGTTTGATTTCATTGGAAGCATTAACAGACAACATCACACGTATCAGTAAACAGTTTTCTGGAAAAACTCATGAAATCATTCAGGCTGTGTTTAACAAATACCTGAAAGATAAAAAAGAATTAAAAATTCTAGAGGAACATCTGTCCAGCACTACTGTGGTGTCACCTTACTGGTCACCATTGAAATTAATCAACTGGATAGTCACCAGAAGTTACAAAAATGCTCCTAATGTGGTGTTCTTTGAAGGCAACAAAAATTTCTATTTGACTAGCATTGAACACTTGATTCGCCAGGGTGTAAGCAATCCATATGACACATTTCAATACAGTGCCACTGCGGCCACAGAAGAAGCATTGAATGTTAGTGTTCAATTCAGAAGAATTTTGAACATCAGTCCTTCCACATTTTTTGACGTGTTTCAAGCTCAAGATTTTGGATACTATGCTAGCAATTTGATAACTCATGACATCACGTTGAAACAATATTATGAAAATTTTCATAATCAGTTTGAATATCATAACAAAGTGTTGAATTTGCATGATACAGGAAAATCTCAAACATTTCCTCAAACAATACCAAGAAAACCAGATATGTTTCGTCGTGTAAGAACCAAACAATACAGCATGTTTGAAGAAACCAAGGATCCATTGTTTGAAAAATGGGCAGCACAAAGAAACAGTTTGATGTATGAAGCCAGTAACTTTCATTTGATGGTTGAAGTCCTAGGAAGAACAGACATGGAAGTGGGAAAAGTAGTTGTTCTGAACATTCCGAAATCAACAGAACGTGATTTAAATCAAGCAACTGGTAGAGATTTAATAGACCAATATCTTTCAGGAAACTATCTGGTGACAGCTATTCGGCATAGCATTGTGGCTAAAAAGCATACAATGTACATGGAAGTCATGAAAGATTCATATCAAAAGGAACTACCATAATATGGAAAACATTTACGGCAATGGATTTTTCTGGTGGGTGGGTGTTGTTGAAGATAGAAATGACCCACTTTTTTTAGGTAGATGTAAAGTTCGCTGTGTTGGTTATCACACCGCAGACAAAGTAGAACTACCCACTTATAGTTTGCCATGGGCATATCCCATGCAACCCATCACCTCTGCTGCCATGTCAGGTATTGGAACCACACCTATAGGTCCAGTGGAAGGCACTTGGGTTGTGGGATTCTTCCGAGATGGTGAAGATTGTCAAGAACCTTTGATAATGGGAACCATTGGTGGTGTCATGGCTCGTTCCTACTATGACAAGTTGAAAAACACCAGTAATTATGGATTCCAAGATCCCACCAACAAATATCCACTCCCTGAATACATCAATGAACCTGACACCAATCGTTTAGCCAGAAATCAAAAAGTACAAGAAACCATTGTTGAAAAAAAGAAGGAGGCACGTGTCACTTTAGTGGATGTTGCCAATAACGGTGGTACCTGGGAACAACCAGAAATTCCTTACGGCCCGAAATATCCTTACAATCATGTAACACAAACAGAAAGCGGTCATGTTATTGAACTGGATGATAGTCCTGGTGCTGAAAGATTACACATCTATCACACCAAAGGAACTTATGTAGAAGTGGATGGAGCCGGTACTATGATTCGTCATATTGTCGGTGATGATTATCACATCATTGATTGTAATGGTTTTGTTAATATCAAAGGTAAAGCCAATATCACTGTGGAAGGTAGTTGCAACATTTATGTGAAAAACAATTGCAATTTGCAGGTGGATGGAAACCTAAAAACACAAGTACACGGTGATTATGAATTGAATGTGGCAGGAAAAATTGATATGATTGCAGGCAAAGATGTCAATGTTGATACCAAGGGATCTATTGATGTGGTTTCTTCTTCTGACATTAGCATAAATTCAGGATCCAATTTGAAATTGGAAGCTGCCACAAAAACTTCTCTCACCAGTCCCATCACATCAGGAAACATCATTCAAGGTACATTCAAAGGAGCCTTGTCAGTTTCTCCTCCAACACCTGTTCCTTACACCGCAGCCACACCTGCTGACGCAGTTGAGGAAAAAACACCGGAAGAACCAGAAATCACACCTCCTGGATTCACACTGACACCTGAACAACGTGCTGCTTATTTTGCTGAAGCATTGGAAGCCAGAGCTTTAGATGACCCAATGTCCCAAGAATATGCATCATTGAAACAATCTGAAGGAGATGTGGCAGAAGTCATTTCTGCCCCTGCATCCAATCCTGAACCACAACAAGCCACATGTGAGCTTGCCAAGCAAGTTATTGAAGAAGCCATGAAACACGTTGGTATGTTGGAAACAGGTACTGGTGCAGGAGCAGCAAAAAACACAGGTGGTAAGGTAGGTGGCGGTGAACTACCCGCCGGGCAGTTAGGCATCATAGATGAAATGGTGAAGAGCACCACATCTTATGCATTCCATCAACAACAATTGAAAAACACAGGTAAAGGTGTTGAGTGGTGTGCTTCAGCTGTGACCTATTGGTGGAAAGCTGCAGGTGCTCCAACACCTCCCAAAGATCCAGCTGCCTGCCGTGGTTGGCATGAATGGGGAGAGGCTAAAGGTCTATTGTCTAATACACCCAAGTTGGGAGCTGCTATTTTATATTATGGTGATCCAGCCAGACCCAACCATGCCAATCACATAGGTATCGTGGCTGGCATCTATCCAGATGCAGCTCCTGACAAACGATTAAAAACTATTGAAGGAAACACCACTGGGGGAGCTGGATTCGATCGCTCAGGATGTGGATGTTTTGTGAAGTATCCTAATCCCGGCAGAAAGATGAAATTTGTTCATCTTCCAGATAGCTGTCAGGAACCCGCCCCCGCTGCAACAGTTACGGATGATTGTCTATCACCAGCAATGGCTACTTACATAGAAAAATTGAAGAACAAAATCCCAGAAACAGTGCGGCTACAGATTCCTGAAGTGGTGTGTAAATTCAAAATCAACACACCACAACGTCTGTCTCACTTCCTGGCACAATGTTCACATGAGTCCGGTCATTTCAAAGCGGTGCAAGAAAATCTAAACTACAGCTGGAAAAGTTTAAGAGCTGTTTTTGGCAAATATTTCCCTACTGATGAGATAGCCAAACAATATGAAAGACAGCCTGAAAGAATTGCTAGTCGCGCCTATGCTAATAGAATAGGTAATGGCCCAGAAGCCTCAGGTGAAGGATTCAAGTATCGTGGTCGTGGTTACATTCAATTGACGGGTAAATCCAACTATATAGCATTCAGGAAGTTTGTTCCTGACGATGTGGTGGCCAACCCTGACCTGGTAGCCACCAAATATCCTTTGTTGTCAGCTGCCTGGTTCTGGAGCACCAGAAATCTTAACTCCAAGGCAGACGGAGGTCTGGAAGCTGTCTCTCCTGTAACTAAAGTTGTGAACGGTGGGTACAATGGATTGGCAGACCGTCAGAAGGAATTCAACAAGTTTATAGCCCTCGCATAACCATATAAATATTCAATAAAATGCCTATTCTTTCTCCCAACAAACTGTACAAAGATTTGGACTTGTCTTTTGCAGCACATCCACAAACTCAGGATGTGTTGAAAAAAATAGATGCCAATTCTATAAAACAATCTTTGAAATTATTGTTGAACACCAACTTGGGAGAAAGATTGTTTCAACCTAACATTGGGTCACCTTTACGTAATTTGTTGTTTGAGCCTGTGGATGCTATCACAACCATGGCTATAAAACGTAGTATTGAAAACACCATCAGTTTGTATGAGCCTCGCATTGCTTTGGAACAAGTGGTGGTGTTTCCTTTTGAAGATGACAATGCCTATGAGATTTCTCTGTATTTCACTGTCATAGGTATCAATCAACCAACTTCCCTTACGGTTACTTTAGAGAGATTACGATAATGGCTGAACTAAATGTCACAGAGCTAGATTTTGACACTATTAAAAACAATCTACGAACCTATCTGGCAGCACAAACTGAATTCACAGATTATGACTTCAGTGGTTCTGCTTTGAGTTTGTTGTTGGATGTGTTGGCATACAACACACATTACAATGCTGTGTTGGCAAATCTTCAAGCCAATGAGATGTTCATTGATACAGCCATCAAAAGAACATCTGTGGTGTCATTGGCTAAGATGTTGGGATACAGTCCAAGGTCCACAACTTCAGCAAAAGCCACCGTGGATCTGATAGTAACAAAGGATGTCACAGCAGGTAACACATTAAGCATTACTAATAGCACTAAATTTAATGCAGCTATAAATGGAGAAACCTACACCTTTAATGTGAATGAAAATCAAACAGCCACAGTAAGTGAAGGTGAGGTGTTTGTGTTTGAAGATGTGGAACTGATTGAAGGAATCTATCTTTCCAACACATTTTTGATTGGTTCAGACAACACATCTGGACCTTTGATTATTCCTAATGGAAACGTAGACACCACGACAATACAAGTTGCTGTTCAAACTTCCTCAGCCGACCTGTCATCAACAGATTGGTCCAAAACATCATCTATAGTAAATATAACTGACACCAGCAAAGTGTTCTTCGTGGAAGAAAACAATTCAGGTCAATATCACATTGTGTTTGGTGATGGCAATGTTGGTGCTACACTTATACCTGGAAACATTGTGACTGTGACCTACCTTGTGTCTGAAGGTTCTGCACCAAATGGCGCCAGAGATTTTTCTCTTATTGGTGATATTGATGGAGAAACTGAGGTTACCATAACTTTGGTTTCACCCGCAACAGGTGGTTCTTTCAGAGAATCAGTTGATAGTATTCGTTTCAATGCACCCAAGTTCAATGCCAACAGAAACAGAGCTGTTACAGCAGCAGATTATCGAACATTAATCAAACAAAATTTTTCTAAAGCCAGAGAAGTCACTGTTTGGGGAGGAGAAGAAAATGATCCTCCAGTTTACGGTACCGTGTTCATTTCTGTTGATCCCATCACGAACGCAGTCATAACTAATGCTGATAAAGACTTCATCAAAGAAACCATTCTTCGCCCACGAAGTGTGATGAGCATCAAACATGAGTTTGTGGATCCAGAATATGTTTATCTTGGTTTGCAAGGTATTGTGAATTACAATCCTAAATTGACCTCATTGAAAGCTTCAGAATTGAGTTCATTGGTGATTGCAGGTATTCAAGATTATTTTGACAATGAATTGGGTACTTTGGACAGAACGTTCTTTTTGTCTAAAATTTCAGAAACCGTGAAACAATTGAACACTTCCATTGTAGGTTCTGTGTTTCAAATTCGACTACAAAAACGTGTTGTTATTGGAACTAGTGATACATCTGGATATTCTGAAACATTGAATTTTTTAACTGCTATTGAGCCAGAGACCTTCAGAAGCAGTAACTTCATCACTACAGTAAATAACCTATCATATTTTGGACATCTACAAGATTTTGCCAATGATGTTATTGCAAATAGGGATGGAGAAGGAACTATAAAATTTGTGGACCAAGATACACGTTTACCTATTGCAAATGTAGGCACCATTAATTACAATCAAGGAATTGTAACACTGCGAAATGTTATTGTCACAGAATATGTGGGTAATGTAAATGAAGTGTATGTAAATGTACAACCTCAACCACTATATCAAAACATTTCCAGTAGTATTGTTCGTACAGCTGAGACAGCTACAAGTTCTATAGAAGCAACTCCTTCCAGAAATAACATTCTAACACTAGATGATAGTGAAAGCAATTCAGAAGCTAATATTTCAGCAGGTTTGATTATTAGCTGTCGTCCATTCACACAATAACAATGTCTATCAAGAGAAAGTTACATCATCTGATTTCCGGGCAAATCCCGGAATTTGTGCGGGTGGAACACCCGCAGTTTGTAACATTTCTGGAATATTATTATAAATTTCTGGAACAAGAGGGTGAAGCTCATGATGTTCTGTTAAGTAATTCTGATTGGACAGATATTGACATCACACTAGATGCCTTCATTCCATATTTCAGAGCTCAATTCACTCATGATTTTCCCAGTGACACCGTCCTTGCCAACAGAAAATTAATCAAGTACATCAATCAGTACTATGAAGCCAAGGGATCAGAAACAGCCACGGAAATGTTTTTCCGTTTCATGTTCAATGACACAGCTGAAGTAAAATATCCAGGTGATTTTATCCTTCGCGCCTCAGACGGTCGATGGAGCAGAAAACGTTTCATCAAAGTGGAAACCACCAGATTCCCTGATGAAAACATCTTTGAGTTGAAGGAAAAAATCATCACCTTGTCCTATCTGGAATTCATTTCAGGTGCAGGTAATTTCTCCAGAACCACTACAACACGATGTTTGGATGTGTATGAAACCTCTCGTCCCAACATCTATCAGTTGGAAGTGGACATCAATCCTGATTTTGTGTTTCCGGATGATATTTCTGCTGACACTGATTTGGCTGTCAGTCTGGGTAACTATGATACACACGTGTACGTGCAATTTGTTGGTGACACCACCACCACCTATGGCACCATTTCCAAACAGTTGACCCGTGTAGTAAGTGTTGATGAAGCAGGTAGCAGGTTCCGTCGAGATGACACCTTTTTCATCTCAGAAACAGGTATTGAAGGGTTGTACTTTGCAGGCGACTACACAGAAGTCACCACAGGTTCTGCTGCCTACGCCTTTGAATCTTTACAGAACAACGCCATTGTTCGTGTGGTGAAAACTGAAAACACCTTTGCTGAACAATACTTCCTGGAAGATTACACTTTGTTTGGTGATTATGCTTCAGCTCCCACACGTGGTAAAATCAAGTTGTTGTCCATTGTGGATAGTGGTGAAAAGTTCCTGGTTCGCAAGACAGGTGTGATTGAATCTGTCACCATTCTGGATGGTGGTTCTGGATATGCTGTGGGTGCCACAGCAGTAAATCTGGTGGGCGACGGTACAGGTGCTGAGTTCCGTGTGTTGGTGGCTGATGGAGAAATCACACAGGTCACTGTGGTGAATGGTGGTGCCAACTATAGCAGTGAATTGGATCTCATCACAGGACTTCCATTGACCACATTGACAGCATCTGGTTCTGGAACAGGTGCTGTGTTGGAACTGAACATCTCCACAGACTTCACACCGGTGGAAACATTCACCGTGGATGTCAACAATGGTCGTTCTGGTTCCTCTACCGCCACCATCACCTTCAGCACAGGTCACATCTATCATGCACCAGGTGAGTATGTGGATAATGCAGGCTTCTTGTCTGACATCATTAAACTGCAAGACAATGACTACTACCAGCCTTATTCCTATGTCATTGAAACCACAGAACAGTTGTCCAACTGGAAAAACATCTACTTAAAGAGCACACACCCTGCAGGGTTCAAGATGTTTGCCAATCTGTTGCTCACAGGTGACATCATACCTCCCACCGTCACAATAGAAGATGAATTTGACCAGGTGGATATTGAAGACCTCCCATACCGTGAACTGGAAGACACGGTCACAGCGTCAGAACTGGTGCTCAAGACCATCAGCAAGCCATTCACTGAATCAGTAACCTTGAGTGAAACATTCAATGCTTCGCTCGTAATTCTAGAAACCTTAACAGACACCTTCAACAGTTCAGACTTGATGACATTCAACAACAGCATCAGTAAGACTGATACTGTTAACAGTGCTGATGTGTTGACCATTTCATTAGAGCCTATAGCCACAGATGGTGTCACTGTGTCTGAAAATGTGATACTCAGCAGTGCCATTGTGTTGGCAGATTCCGTGGGTGTCACAGACACATTGAATTACAATTTCAATCAACAGAATGACGCCACATCTGATTTGCAAGATGATGTGTCCATGAATGATGCAACAGCATTCACAGTGACCAAGCCATTCTCTGATGATGTGGTAACCTCAGACGTGTCTGTGAATTCTGTGGAACCATTCAAGACTGATGCTATAGGCACGACAGAAATTGTCACCTTGAATACAGAAATGGCATTCACAGACACCCTTAATGTGTCTGACATCATGGTCAGAAACTTCAACCAACAGAATGACGCCACATCTGATTTACAAGAAGATGTGTCCTTCTCTGATGAGTTGACATTGAACACCAATTATGTGTTCACAGACAGTTTCAACCAGACTGATGCCAGTGTTGTGAATGTGAATTTAAACAAGACAGACACCATCAGCACCTCAGATGTATTGACCAAGAATGTTGATTACACGTTAGTTGATACACAAAACAACACGGATAATTTGTCTTTGGATGTCAGCACTCCATTGACTGATTCTGTTTCAACATCAGACAATGTGAACTTGTTGATTGTGATTCCACTAACTCTGGCAGATAACGCCTCCATGTCTGACGTGGTTGTGAAGGAATTGGAATTCACCTTGTCGGATACTGTTACATTGTCTGACACCATGGTCAGAAACTTCAACCAACAGAATGATGCATCCAGTGACCTGCAAGAAGATGTAACAGTGGGAGATGATGTAGAATTGAATCTGGATTATGTGATTCCCACAGACACCATCACAATCAGTGACGCAGACGACAAAGATGTAGAAAAGGATGTCACAGACAGCATCACCCCGACAGATGTTGGGGGAGATATAGTTCTAGAAAGTTATTTTGAGGCAAATTACACAACCACACAAACCACTACATCCACTTACGTGGGAACCACTAGCAGTTTCTAAATTTTGTATAAATACTAGTATTGATTCGTAGTTTCATCAACTTAAAACCAGAGGAAAACAATGGAAGAACTAATCAAAGCAACCGGTAAGGTGAAGATTGTAGTACATGATGAAAATGGTGTAGTAAAAGAAGAACGGAACATTGACAATCTAGTGGTGACTGTAGGTAAAGCATACATCTCTTCACGTATGATTGGCACATCTTCAGGTGTGATGTCACACATGGAAGTGGGTACAGACAACACAGCAGCAGCAGCTGGCAACACCACTCTAGGTGCAGCTGTGGCAGGCTCACGTACTTCTTTGACATCATCAACACAAACCACCTCATCAACCGCCAACGACTCTGTGCAATATGTTTGTACATTCGCAGCCGGTACAGGTACAGGTGCTCTAGTGGAAGCAGGTATCTTCAATGCTTCATCAGCAGGTACCATGTTGTGCCGCACTGTGTTCTCAGTAGTGAACAAAGGTGCATCAGACGCTATGACCATCACTTGGACTGTCACACTTTCATAATTAAAAACTAATGCCAGCATTATTGCCGATTAGGTTCCGGACGGAACTTGCACGCAGTTTTCACCGAGATATTGTAAACACATTGAATGTCCCTAGTGGAGAGTTGAACACTCTGAACACTTTGGACACCACAATGTACACCTATTCGGCAACTGCTGGAGACACTACATTCACAGGTGAGGACATCAAAGGTAAAACTTTGACATACACACCTGGAAGAATTGAAGTCTTTGTAGATGGTGACAAAGTGTTAACTGAGGACTACATTGCCACAGATGGTACCAGTGTGGAACTTCTGACACCCATAGGTGAAGAAGTCACCACACTCACCATCAATGGAATAGAATTCGCGGCCGCTGATGTGGATGACGGTGCAGACACCATCACCTACGTGGATCATGGATTCAATGAAGGTGACAAGGTGATTTATTTCGAAAATGGCGCCGCAGCTGGCATCACCAATCTGGTGAACGCTGTGTCCTATTTCATTATTGTGATAGATGATGACACCATCAAACTGGCAACAAGTCGGGCATTTGCCATTGCATCCTCACCTACTGCCATCAATATAAATGCATCCGCTGCATCAGGTTCTGCCTTTCAACTGATTCTTGTGGAAGAATACATTGAAGGTGCTGCAGTGGATGAACAACTGTTGAATTTACATGGTGTGAATGTGTTAACCACAGGTGTGAACACAGCCACAGAAACCATCACCAGTTCCTCCCATGGATTTTCTAACGGTGATATAGTTAGTTACTTTTCCAATGGTGGCACTGCCATCGGAGGATTGGTAAATGAGACTGAATACTTTGTGGTGGGAGCCACCGCAAACACCTTCCAAGTGTCCTCGACATCTGGAGGATCAGCCATCAATCTCACAGGCACAGGAAACAGTGCACAAGCATTTCTGAAAATTGACAACACATTCTATCTACCTGACCATGGTTTTGTGACTGGACAAGAAGTCACATACACGGAAGATTCTGGCTCAATTGCAACATTGACAGATAGCACTAATTATTTCATCATCAAAGTGACAGCCGATACCATCAAGTTGGCCACTACATTTGCCAATGCTGATGCTGGTACTGCCATCAACATCACTCCTCTATTCGGACTGGGTGACACCACGTTGACAGGTCCCTTGGATCAAACTGTGACCATCAACACCTTCACCATAACCAATTTTCCCAACCCACATGATTTCTTCTACGTGTTCTTGTCTCGTCCTTTGGAATGGGCAACAGAACCTACAGCACCTACTCCTGTGGACACACGTTCTGAGGACAGTTCTGTAAAGAGAAACATTTTAGGTGTGAAGAAGGTGAATCCTAGTGATATTACATTGATGGCAAGAAGAATTGATTGGGAAGCTGACACCATCTATGTGCAATATGATGACACTGTGGATATATCAGATGAAGATTTCTATGCGTTCAACAGTAACAATTTCAGAATCTACAAGTGTTTGGACAACAACAATGGCAATCCATCCACAGTGCTACCTGCCTTCTCAGAAGTGGGTCCTAAAACATTGTCTGATGGATACACCTGGCAGTTGATGTATGAAGTTCCTGCTGCAGACCGTGTGAAATTTCTGAATGATGATTACATCCCAGTGAAATTCTATGGTACATCCACACGATTTGACCATAACGGCACCATCAGTGAAATAATTCTAGATTCCCAAGGATCCAGCTACACCACAACACCAACAGTCATCATTGTAGGTGATGGTGTTGGTGCTGAAGCCACAGCTGAGATATCCGCAGGTCTGGTTACAGAATTGAATCTCACTGATGGCGGTTCTGGATACAGCTTTGCATTTGTGTTGATTCTTGGTGGTGGTGGTACAGGTGCTTCAGGTTCTGTGGTTATTGAAACCACAGACTTGCCCAACATTGTGAATCAAAATGTTGCTGGATATGCTGTTGCCACCAACGGACAAATTGATTTCATAGAAATTGTTGATGGTGGTTCCGGATATGTTCAAGCCACCACTAGTGTGTCCATCAACGGTGATGGCACTGGAGCTGCAGCTGAGTTGACAGTGGTGGATGGTGAAATCACTGCCGTCACCATCACAGACCGTGGCACAGGATACTCATTTGCTGAATTGAACATCAGTGGTGATGGCACAGAGGGTGAACTTCGTGCCGTGATTTCACCTCAAGGCGGTCATGGTTCCAATATTCCACAAGAATTGTTTGCCACAACAATAGGCATCGCAGTAGCCATTGAAGATTTTCAAGAAGATTTTTTCCTAGAAAATGATTTTCGTCAATATGGCGTCATCAAAAACATTAAGACATTTGACAATGAAACTTTGTTCTCTGCCAACACAGGTAACGCATGTTTCGTGATAACAGTGCCTGATGGAACCAAATACAATCTTGATGATGTTGTGACTACAGATAGTAATGGAGAGTACATCGTGGCATATGTGGACAACACAACTGTTTATCTGCTACCAGTGATAAATAATATCAGTGATGAATCCATATTGGAAAATGTCACAACAGGTGAATCTGGGTTGACCATCACCTCATTGGTTGAGCCTGAAATTTCTCAACGTGCAGGTGAAGTTATCTATCTGAGTAATATCGCACCATTGGTGCGTCAGTCTGAACAAACAGAAACATTCAAATTGTTTATCAACTTCTAATAACACATGGCCAAGCTTAATCTCAACACCTATCCATACTATGATGACTTTGATTTGAACAAGAACTTTCACAAGGTTCTGTTCAAACCAGGGTTTTCAGTTCAAGCTCGTGAGCTAACACAACTTCAAACCATCCTACAGGATCAAGTCAAGAGATTTGGTGACAACATCTTCAAGGAAGGTAGTGTGATTTCTGGATGTCCAGAATCCACAAACTTTAGTGTGGATGTTGTGAAAATTCTTGATACTGATACTTCCGGTCAAGAAATCACAGACGAAAATTTGTTGGCATTGGAAGGAAAAACATTGGTAGGTGCTGATGATAATGTAAAAGCTGTTGTGAAGAAGGTGGCTACTGGTAGTGAAACCACCACATACAAGGCATTGTTCCTCCAGTACATCTCACAAGGTGATAGTGGTACCACAGAAACATTTGCTGCTGATGAAGTGCTCACCCAAGATGATGATGAAAACATCACAGTAATCATTGCTGACGTTTCAGAAACACCTATCACCAAGGGTTCATTGTTCTCTGTGGGTGATGGTGTGGTGTATGCCAACGGCTTCTTCATTCGTCATTACGCACAAACCATCGTGTTGGAAAAGTACAGTGAGACACCTAGCAAAAAAGTAGGTTTCTCAGTAAATGAAGAAATCATCACCTCTGATGATGATGAAACATTGTTGGATCCAGCACAAGGTGCATTCAATTACACTGCTCCAGGTGCTGATAGATTCAAACTGTCTACTGAATTGGTGGCTTTCCCTATCAATGAAACAGTGGAAGGATTCTTCATTCTGTATGAAGTGAATGCTGGTGCCATCAGCCGTCGGTATGACAGAACACAATTTGCAGAATTAAACAACACATTGGCACGTAGAACCTATGATGAATCAGGTGACTACGTGGTACGTCCTTTCAACTATCATATTCGTGAACATCTTGTGGATGATGACACTGATGGTGTGTACACATCAGGACAAGGTGGTGACAATGGCAAACTGGCCCTAGGAGTGGAACCTGGCAAAGCCTATGTACGAGGCTTTGAATATGAGCTGTTTGCCACCAAATATTTGGATGTTGAGAAGCCCACAAACACCCTTGAAAGAACAGCCGTCAGATTGTCCACAGCCTACGGCAACTATTTGATTGTGGATGAATTGTGTGGTAGTTTTCCTTCCAATGGTGCCTTGATTTCACTACGAGGAACAGCTGCAGGTGCTGTCACAGCCACAACATATTCAGCAACATCAGCTCCAGGTTCAGAAATTGGTACAGCACGTGTTGCCACTGTGGAATACATCACAGGCACACCTGGTGCCGCAGCCGCACAATATCGTGTGTACTTGTATGATATTGAAATGACTGGCGGTAGTGTGGCAGACATTCGTGGATTGTATCGTGATAATGCAGCCAAAGACTTTCATGCTGACGTGGTAACTACTCCTGCTGTGTTGAAAGAATCTACATACTCACCTTACATCTTTCCCACCACATACAATTATGTCAAGACGTTGCAACCCAACACACTTGACAATTCATTCACATACAGAAAACATTTCACATCTGTGGCTGTAGCTGCTAACGGTTCAGCTTCCATCAGTGTGTCAGGTGATGAAACATTCGCTTTCACTTCTGCCACCAACGCCACTATTCTAGCTGAATTCATTGTGGTAGCAGAAACTGCGGTAAGCACAGGTAGTGCTGTTTACACAGCCGGTCAAGTCATCAACATGACTGGTGGCAACATGACTGTGACACCTGGCACCAACACCATCAATTTCAATATTCATACACCTGGTGGTTTGACTGGTTCACCCACGGTGTCTGTGTTGGCTTCAGTGTCACGTTCTGATGTCACTCCCAGAACCAAAACTTTGAACAAAGACCGATACATCAGAATTCAAGCCACCAAGAAACTAGGTTTTGTCAGTGGTAGCACCTACCTAGTGGCAACAGCAAGCACTGGTTCTGCCAACATCACATTTGCATATAACGCTGCTGTGAACATCACTTCAGAAGATTGTCCAGCAGGCAGTAACATCTACACCTCCGCCAATGCTTTGTTGGGCACTGTGTCATCTGTGACAGCAAGAAATGATGGAACTTCAACTGGTCCAATTGTAGTGTTGACAGCCAATTCCGCCGCTAACATCACCACTACAAGTAGCACACCTCTTCGTGTGGTGCATCCAAACTGGGATGTGGTGGCCAAGAAGTTCACCACCTCACCTTCATTGGGTCTGTGTGACATTTATGCGTTGGATTACATCAAGGCAGGTGACGTGGAAACCGCCTGGGCCACCATTGATGCTTCAGGTGATGACTTTACAGGTCAATTCAAAATCAAAAACGGACAAACAGACAGTCATTACAATTTAGGAACTGTGAGTGGAAGCTTCCTGGAAGAACGTCGCTATGTGATTCGTGTGGATCACTTTGTACACAATGCAGGTGCCTTCTTCAATGTGGACAGCTATCCTTTGCCTACACAAGGTGATAGCCCTACCGCCTCAGAAATTGATTGGCACAAGATGCCATTGTACGTAGGTAGTAATGGTAAGAAATATGAAATGAGAGATGTTTTGGATTTCCGTGTCACTGTGGCCAACGTGGCAACTTCCACCACCACACTGACTTCATCCAACATCAATCCTATTGGTTACACCGCATCCACAAAATCCTTCACAGGATTCACACCACATTTTCTTCCTCATCCACAAGAAGAATTCATCACAGATGTTGAATGGAATCTGCCGCGTGTGGACAGAGTGATTCTGGATGCTGATGGCAACTTCACAGTGATTGAAGGACAGGCATCTGAAAATCCCTTGACGCCAAGATTGCCATCCAATTGTATGGATCTAGGTGTGTTGCAACTACCTCCCTTCCCGGCATTGTCACCTAAAGCTGCCAAGTTGGCAGGTCGTCCCGCCAACGCTTCCAGTTTCAGCAAGGCAGCTTTACAACGTCGGTACACCATGGCGGACATTGGTGTGATTGACAAGCGTTTGGGTAATTTGGAAGAATTCACCAAGTTGTCCTTCTTGGAACAAAAGACCATCAACACTCTGATTTACAATGATTCAGGTGAAGAACGATTCAAGAATGGTGTGTTGGTGGATTCATTTGACAGAGCGGACAAAGTCAATATCAATAATGAAACCAATAACTGTTTGATTTTCCGAGGAGTTTTGTCACCTAGATTGGACTCTGACCCAATTGACCTTGAAGTGTCTAGCACCAGCAGTGTGGTGTTGGCTCCTAAAGATGCTAAAATTGTGGTTCGTCAAACAGTAGGTGCCACCAAATTTGCTGTGGGTGAAACAGTGTCACAAGCCACATCAAGTGCCACGGGTGAAATAGAACATATTGTGGAAATTGCACGTGGTGGAAACTTCAAGTGGTCAAGATTGTACTTGGTGAATTGCACAGGAACTTTTGTGGCCAACACGGCATTCACCGTCACAGGCACCACCACCAGCACCACAGGTCTCATCACCTACACCAACATCACAGCAGCCATTTTGGCAGAAGATTTCCGTCCAGACCTGGTGAGTTATCCATCTGATGGTGAAATTGCTACGCTGCCATATGAACATGAAGTGTTCTCTGAAAATCCCTATGCCTCTGAATCTGTGTCTGTGACCAACAATGTGGTTTACGGTTATGAAGGTAGCATCGGATTGATTCCAGCAGAAGATGTTTGGTTTGAACACAGAACACAACCACAAATCATTAATAATTACAACACAGAAGTCATCATCAAGGAAGTGGAGAAACAAGTGGAAGTGGTTCGTCACTTGGAAAAAATTGTAGAAACTTTTGTTCCTACTTGTGTAGGTGTCACCGAGCCAATCATCCTTATCGAGCCCCCTCCTCCCCCTGTCAAAAAGGAAAGACCTCCTGTATTCATTGAACAGGATTGGAATTTGAAGCCCATCAAGATTAACGCTGTGGGTGGTGTTTTAGGACCTCCAGCCATCATTGAAGTCACACCAATAATTTTAGAAGAAGGATTCCCTATCTCCTTGCCAATAGATTCACCTGCTCCTGTAGAAGAAACACCATCAACCTACATCCCCGCAGACCTTGGCGGCGGAGGCAGCGGTGGTCGTGAACCCGTATCATACGGTGGCGGCGGGGTGCCCTCGCTCAGTGGAGAATTCGATCAAATATCTTCTTTTGCTTTCCAAGATGTTAACCAAATTTAACAAAGATAAATCATGACCGAACTCGGCGCCGGACTCCCAACTCTACAACTGCCAACAGATGTACCACTATCCTATATGCGCAGTGCCACCATCAACTTCACTGCCAAGGGATTGAAACCCAACACTCAGGTGTTTCCTTTCTTTGATGGACAGTCAGTCACAGACCATTGCCGTCCTATTGTTGCAACTGCGTTTGGTGGAAATCTTGTCACAAATAATAGCGGTGAACTTGATGGTGTGTTTCGTATTCCTGCTGAAACATTCAAAACTGGCACCAGATTGTTTACACTTATCAATCATCCCACTGATCCAAATGCTCAGACAGATTGTGTAGCCATCACAACATATAATTCATACGGTGCCATCACCTACGATACAGGTAAGATTGCATCCACCAGAGCACCCAACATCACATTCGCTCGTTCCACTTCTCCCAGAGAGTTGTCAGTGGAACGCACTGTTACAGTGAATCCATCCACAACCACCTTCAAGGATCCAATAGCTCAAACCTTCTTTGTGTCTGGTTTGGACAATGGTATTTTCATCACAAAGGTGGATATATACTTCAAGACCAGGCCAACTTCTGCCACAGTGCCCATCACATTGCAAATTCGTACCACTACAAATGGAAATCCAGGTACAGAAATTATTCCTTTCAGCACTGTGACATTGAATCCTAAAGATGTGAATGCATCAACTGATGCTACTGCACCTACACAGTTCACATTTTCATCACCTGTGTACTTGAAGAACAATGAAGAATATGCCATGGTGTTGTTGCCAGCAGGTGGTAGAGAAGGATATGAAGTATGGACTGCTGTGTTGGGTCAAAACAAAATTGGTACAGAAGAAAAAATTGACAAACAACCAGCTGCGGGTCGTTTCTATGTGTCCAGCAACAGCGTAAATTGGACCGTGTCAGAAACCAGTGACATGAAATTCACTATATATCGAGCCAACTTCACTGTGTCCAGCGGTAGTTTGATTTTGAAGAACAAAAAGATTGATTATCTTGGCATCAGTAGCAATTCTGTTGAAATTCTGGCGGGTGACACCTTGACAGGTGGCACCAGTGGTGCCATTGGTTCTGTGTTGTATTTTGACCGATACAACAAAGTGGCACATACAGAAATCACATCTGGTACATTCTCTGAAGGTGAAACTGTAACTATCAAGAGAACATCTACAGCTTCTAGCTCAGGAACTGCTGTGATAACTTTAGAACCATATGAAGATGACGTTGAAGGTAAATTGATTCATCAAATGTCACCTGGCATTTCCTATGTGGAATACAATGATTCTTCTCTTTCATTTGAACATAAAATCTACAATTCTTCTGAAGTGCAACCTGCCGATTTCACACCGATGAAAAAAGAAGGTATTTTCACATTGAGCGAAGAAAAGACGGTGTATTCACACAGTTATGAAACACTGGCAGGTGGGTTGAACATCTCAGACGACACTTTGGGGTCTGTGTTGGTGAAAGTGAACTTTGCCACCAACAATTCCAACATCTCACCCATCGTGGACATCACCAAGTCACAGGTGATTGGATATGAGCATGTGATTCGTAGTGTACGTAGAACATTGTCAGGCACATCCACCTTCAGCACTGGCAGCACCACCGTGACAGGTAAAACTTCAGGTGATGAAACTGCTTTCATTGACCAAGTTATCAATGGTTCAGTACTTCGTAATTCTGCAGGCAAGGTGATTGGCGTGGTTCGTGCGGTCACAGCCAGAGACGGCATCACATTGGAATCTAACGCAGCAATTGATGGCACAGATGACATCATCACTGTGGATTACGAAGCCACAGACGTGCAAGGCAATTCCAAGTATCACACCAGACTGGTTTCATTGCCCACTGGATCTGATGCTGATGATTTGTTGGTGTTCTTGGATGCTGAAATTCCATCAGGAGCTGATATCAAAGTGTATGCAAAACTAATAGCACCAGGTGATACCACAGACCCCAAGAACCGTCCTTGGACACAGATGATTGTAAGTGCCAACAGCAACAGTCTAGGTGCTGGAGAGCTGGTGTACAAGTTCAACAAAAATGGTCATGATGAGGACACGGTGGTAGGAGGATTGAACAGCTCTGGTGTGTTTACCTACACATCCAGTGGTTCCACATTCAGTCAATTCACTGCATTTGCTGTGAAAATCGTGATGCTTAGTGTGGATTCCTACTACATTCCTGCGGTGAACAGCATGCGTGCTCTGGCTATAATGGCATAATACCATGGATGAAATTAAAATTCGACGAGACAGTCACAGTTCTGCGGTTGTAAACACTGATTTAGAGGGGTTGGCAGCATATAAAGCCAGACGTTTCAGTAAAGACAAAATGAAAGAACTTGAAACTGATATAAATAGTGTAAAACAAGAATTAACAGATATTAAAAAAATGCTACAACTATTAATTGCCAATAGAGGATAACGATGTCCACATTAACCTTAAGAAACGTCAAAGGTACACCACTTACAAATACTGAAGTAGACACCAACTTTAGTAATTTGAACTCTGACAAACTGGAGAAAGATGGCAGTAACTCCATGACTGGTAAACTGACAACAGTTACCAGCAGTGCTTCCACAGCTAGCGTCCGTGTTGTAGCTGGTAGTGCCGACCCAACATCACCTGTTTCAGGTGACTTCTGGAACAATGCCGGTGATTTCAAGTTCTACACAGGAGCTGCCACACGTGTTTTAACCACACTGGATGGTGCACAAACACTCACCAACAAGACTTTGGATGCTGCTATTGTCACCAACGGTTTGTTCTTTGAAGGTGCCACTGCGGATGCATTTGAAACCACATTGACTGTGGTGGATCCTACAGCAGATAGAGTGGTCACCATACCTGATGCTACCACAACCATGGTGGGCACTGACACTACACAAACATTGACCAATAAAACCATCAGCCTTGCCAGCAACACATTGACTGCCACATCAGCACAAATGCTTGCTGCTGTGTCTGATGAAACTGGTACAGGTTTGTTGGTGTTCAACAGTAGCCCAACCATCACCACACCCACCATTGCACAAGTGAATGCATCAGCAGATTTCACTCTGGATGCTGCTGCTGACATTGTTCTGGATGCTGATGGCGGTGACATCATTTTGCGAGACGGTGGCACAGAATTCGGTCGCTTCACACAATCTGGCGGTCAATTAGTTGTTGCCTCCAGCTCCAGCGCCACCACCGCCATCACCATGGCAGGAGCAGATGTTGCTATCACAGGTGATTTAACAGTCACAGGTAATGACATCAAGTCCTCAACAGGTGCCACTGCCATCACATTGAATGCCGCTGATGTGGAAGTGAAGGGTGATTTAACTGTGACAGGTAATGACATCAAGTCCTCAACAGGCGCAGTTGCCATTTCATTGAGTGGTAATGCTGTTACTATATCAGGTGACTTGACTGTGAACGGTACCACCACCACAGTGAACAGCACCACAGTTGATATTGATGATTTGAACTTGACTGTTGCCAAGGGCAACGCCACAAACGCAGGTGCAGATGGCGCAGGTCTAACTGTGGAAGCCACAACTGCAGGTAACAAAACTTGGACCTACAGCAACGGCACTAACTCTTGGAGCAGTTCAGAACACATCAACATCCCAACCGGTAAGAACTATCTCATCAACGGTTCACAAATTGCTGCTTCCAACTTGAGCAATGGCACCACTGGTTCAGGTTCTGTGGTGTTGGCAACCAGCCCAACCCTTGTGACACCTGCTCTAGGCACACCTAGCTCAGGCACATTGACCAATTGCACAGGTCTTCCAAACGGTGGCTTGGTGAACAGTGCAGTAACAGTCACAGCAGGTACTGGTATGTCAGGTGGCGGTTCAGTGTCACTTGGTGGTTCTGTGACATTGACCAACGCGGGTGTCACTAGCAATGTGGCAGGCACAGGTGTTTCAGTGTCCGGTGCCACAGGCGCCGTCACCATCAGCATTGGGCAAGCAGTAGGTACAGGCTCCAATGTACAATTCAACTCTTTGGGTGTGGGTACAGCAGGCTCAGGAACAGCAGGTGAAATCAGAGCCACCAATGAAATCACCGCTTTCTATTCAGATGCTCGTTTGAAGAACTTCCAAGGCACTATTGACAATGCCTTGGACAAGGTGGCATCATTGAATGGTTACTACTTCACAGAAAATGAAGTAGCCAAGTCACTAGGTTACAACAATGATGCAATGCAAGTTGGTTTAAGCGCACAAGAAGTACAAGCAGTTCTACCAGAAGTGGTGGCACCAGCACCCATTGATGAACAATATCTTACAGTGAAGTACGAGAAAATGGTTCCATTATTAGTGGAAGCCATCAAGGCCTTAAAGTTGGAACTTGATGAAGTAAAGAAGATTTGCAACTGCAATAAATAATTTAGGCCTTCAGGGAGTATACGATGGGAATAATTCCAAATACAGGTTCAGAGATATTGATGGGGCGTGTGCGTAATGCATACGGCCTGTCTGGTCAAGTTACATTACGTGGCAATTTAGGCGCACAAATTGGTATTACTGCTGGTCAGATTCGTTTGTCAACTGACTTTGGCGGCCGAACAACACCATTCACATACTGAGACTTGACAAAATTGTAGCACATATATAAATTTCTTTATACTATTTTTATGTGGAGTGAGCATCATGACAGACATTACATTGGACATATTGATTAACGCCATCAATGACCACCCATCGGAATACGAAGAACGTTATGTCCGATGGGTTTCCATTGGGTATGACAAAAAGAAACTGGCAGAACTTCTGTATGAATTGAAGTATCTGAAGGAAGAAGGTCAGTGGCCAGAAAGAATTGCTTTCTTGGAAGATGTGTTGGCACAACATGATTCAGAACATCTGTTGAATCTGTTGAACAATGACCCGCAGACCACTAGATTTGCCATGATTGAGAAATGGGCCCGCCAAGCTTCCATGGAAATTCTTATCTTTGACAAGTATAGTATTGAAACATTAAATACAGTCACGCAATTTCCGTTAGCCGATTATCAACTTTTTGTCAAACGAGTTCAAGAAATTACTACGATGATTCGTGAAATCACCAACCAAGCGTCAACATTGGCGTCTGGAGTGGCAGGTCTATGAAGAACATCTATGATTTAAGCATCTGGAAAACGCGTCCCACAAAACTTGCTATTCTGATTCCATGCAAAGAATCCATGTATAGTTTGTTTACTTCAGCTCTTGTAGAGTTGGTGAAGACCACTACCATGGCTGGTATTGATGTTCATGTTTTGTATGACCAAAGCACCATCTTGTTGGCTCAACGTGAACGTTTGGCAAACCAGGCTCTGCAAATAAACGCAGATTATTCCTTGTGGTTGGATTCTGACATGCTGTTTCCCAGCACCACCGCCATGAGATTGATGGGTCATAATGTTGATGTGGTGTGTTCCAACTATATGAAACGTTCAGTGCCTTTACAAACAGTGGCATATCCTGAACGAGGCGATTGGAACAACTGGTTGCCATTGGAAGGTGACCAGGAACTTCAGGAAGTGGAAGGTGTAGGTATGGGATGTATGATGATGAAAACAGAAATCTTGAAGAACATCGAACCCCCTTTCTTCAACTTTGAGTACTATGATGGAAACTGGCATGGAGAAGATTTCTATTTTCAAGAAAAACTCCGAAAAGCCGGATACAAAATTTGGATTGACATGAATTTAAGTTTCCAAGTGAAGCACGTAGGTCAATGGGCCTTTGGTGCCAACTTGGGTGTGAATGAAGAAAAACGTATTGATAATGAAGTGAAGAAAATCACCAAAATGAAAAAAGTGAGGAAGAATGCTGAATAATGAAACATGGTTGGCACATAGCGAGTTGTTCACACAGCATTGGGTTCTGGAAACTAAACACTGGGTTCGCAGTCTAGGATGGTTCACAGACTTCATTGACACAGTGAAAGATGCCAAAGGCTGGGCTCAAGCAGGTGACAAAGAACTGACTGCGTTTGATTACGTGGAAATCATTGATGCCAAAGGTTCTGAAAGAAAGTTGTATCGGTGCAACAATGGCACCACCTGGGAACACATTTCAGGACCGGTTATTTTTGTGGTTCGAAAAGATGAAGAACAGGTGTTCATTGCGGGTTGGGCTGGAGAACGCAAGGTGATTGAAAAGGCCAAAAAAACCAGCGATGATCCCTGGGAATGGCCAGACAAGATGATTATTGAAGTGGATCCCGTGGTGGCATTACACACTTTGAAGGTTCGTAGAACTGCCAAGAAGGATGCTGTGCCTGTGTTCTTTGCCAGTAACGGTGAGACCAATGCCGAGGAAAACTGGAATCATCTGGTGAAGATTTGTCCCAGAGCTGTCAGAATTGATGGTATAAATGGACGCAGAAAAATGTTTCATCGTTGTGTAGATTTAGCAGGTGACACCACACAATTCTTTGTGGTGACAGGAAAAAACTTCATCACCGACCTCACAGTGTTTGATTATCCTGTGGAAACTATTACTAACGCACACATCATCTTTCATGCCAAGAACATGAGCAATCGTTTGGAATATGGTCATATGGGCGTGGTGTGTTACAATAGCAATCTGGTGTTGAACACTCCTGCCAGCTTCGGCTTAGATTTCACACAATACAGCAAGACCATCACAGTTCCCAGAACTGTTAGTGAAGCCATGTTTGCTACAACTCCTTACGAAGCCTGGAGAACAGCATTTCGTGAAGTTGTGAAACTGACTGTGAGCTATGGTGAAGATTCACATCTTTGGTTGGACCGTTGGTTGGCTTTTGCTGAAGGAGCCAACGCAGACTGGGTTCTGAAGGGTGCCAAAGAAGGAAACGCATATGCAGAACAGCACCGAGACAACAAGGAAGCCTTGAAAAACACTGTGGATTGGAATTGGTTGAAAAATTATTTCGAAGAAAATCACGGTTAACCACAGAACAATTATAAATAACTGTAGTAATCACCTATGACCGAGAATGTCCATGGCTACAGTTAATAACTTGGTGATTGACCAAGGAACAACATTTTCTTTGACAATCACCGTGGCTGATGTTAACGGCAACGAGATTGATTTAACTGGTTACACCCTCAGAGCGCAAATGCGGAAAAGTTATGGAGCCAACAGTTCCACATCATTCACCGTGACTTCTGAGACACCTGAAACAGGTGAGTTGGTGATGGAGTTGACAGACGCACAAACATCAGCTTTGAAAGCTGGCAGATATGTGTATGATGTGGAAATTGAGGCACCTGAAGGTGACGGTGGTACTGTCACCCGGGTACTGGAAGGCATTGTCACAGTAACACCTGAGGTGACACGATAATGCCATTGAAAGTAACAACCTCTACACAACCAAGCATCAACACCACAGTACGAAAAATCAGCATCCCTTCTGTGAATTTGGAACAATTGAAAAACGTGAATTCTACTGATTTGGAAGATGGTTACACATTGGTCTATGACGCTGATAATGAAGAATGGGTGGCACAAGCAGCAACCACAAACGTTGGTAACATAGACGGCGGAACATTCTAACCTAAGTAATCTAAATCCGGAGAAGTATTCATGACAGTAATTCAAATCAAAAGATCCACTGGAGCAACAGCTCCCACCACAGGTGACCTAGCAGAAGGTGAATTGGCATATGCTGAAGACCGTGCTGGCAATGGTGCCAACGGTATTTTGTACATTGAATCTAGAGCATCAGACGGTACCACAGCAGTCATTGACAAAATAGGTGGTAAGTACTACACCAACACTGTTGATGACTTCTTGACACCTGAAACTTCCACTGTGGGTGGCAAAGTCACCTTGTTTGAAGGCACCAACAACGGTGTAAACTTTGTACAATTGAAGGCAGCCAATACATTAGCTGCCGACTTGACATTTACACTACCTGCTGCTGATGGTAGCAACGGCAATGTTTTGGTCACTAACGGTTCAGGTGTATTGTCATTTTCAGCACCTGCCTCATCCTCGTTCACAATAGGTGGTGATACAGGATCTGACACCTTTAGCACAGGTCAAACATTGACATTCACTGGCGGTGAAGGTATTGATACTGCCATCACAGACAATGTTGTAACAATTGCAGCAGAAGAAGCCACTGACAGCAACAAGGGTGTGGCATCTTTCAATAGCACCAACTTTACGGTAACATCAGGTGCAGTTACCATCAACTCTGTGCAAGGTAGCAAGGTGGATGTCACAGGCACCACAGCATTAGCCACATTGGCTGATGATGATGCCTTCTTTGTGTATGATGATTCAGCTACTGCCAATCGCAAAATCACAGCAGAAAATGTAGCTGATTATGTGTATGCTGGTTTCTCAGGTGACATCACTGTAACAGAAGCAGGTGTGGTGGCAATTGCTGCTGATTCAGTGGCACTAGGCACAGACACCACCGGCAACTATGTTGCCACTGTGACAGGCACAGCCAATCAAATCTCAGTATCAGGTTCTGGTTCAGAAACTGCTGGTGTAACAGTTGCCTTGACCACAGACGTGGCATTAGTAGGTGACTTGACCGTTGGCGGTAATGATATCAAGATGTCAGGCGGAACCACAGCATTGACATTCTCAGGATCAGGCGATGTTGCTGTTGCAGGTGATTTAACGGTGACAGGCAATGACATCAAGTCATCAGCATCAGGCGGTACAACTGCCTTGACACTATCAGGTGCTGATGTCACTGTTGTAGGTGATTTAACGGTGACAGGTAACGACATCAAGTCATCAGGCGGTACAACTGCCTTGACACTTTCAGGTGCTGATGTCACTGTGGCAGGTAACTTGACTGTGAATGGTGCTACCACCATCATCAACAGCACCACATTGTCTGTGGATGATGTGTTGTTGAAGTTGGGAACTGACAACTCAGCCAACTCAGTAGACCTTGGTTTCTATGCTGAATACATTGTATCAGCAACAACAAAGTATGCTGGTTTGTTCAAGGATGCTTCAGATAGTGATAAATTCAAATTGTTTAAAGATTTGCAAGCAGAACCCACATCAACTGTGAACACATCAGGTACAGGTTTCACCGTTGGTACCTTGGTGGCAAATCTTGAAGGAGGCACAGTTTCAAATCTTGCCTCAGCCATCACCGTAGCTAACGGTGGTACCGGCGCCACAACATTTACATCAAATGGTGTGTTGTATGGTAACGGAGCAAGTGCCATCCAAGTCACAGCAGCAGGAACATCAGGACAATTTTTAAGTGTTACTGGTGGGGGTGTTCCAGTTTACACAAATACAATTGATGGTGGCACATTCTAATAAATAATTGAGATTACATTATGGACACACAGAAATTTCTGAACAAATACATTTCTTCTTTAGCCGAGCAAGTGAAAGCATTAACCATGGATAAAACCATGTTGACTACACAACTTGCTCTGGCTCAGGAAGAGATTGAAGAATTGAAAACCAAGGTCCCACAAACTGAACCCTCTGAACCAAATAATAGCACATGGCAACAATAATCAAACCAAAAAGAAGTGATGTTGCCGATACTGTACCTACTACCAGTGACATAGCTATTGGTGAGTTGGCAATCAACACTGCCGACCAACTCATCTACGTTCGTAATGGTAGTGGTTCAGTTATAACTGTTGCCAATTATGCTGATGTTAGCACTGTGGAAGCTTCCATTGCTGCCATCACGTTTCCTACAGGGGACTATGAAGACTTTTCCGCTCTAGAAGTGGATCCATTTGGACAAACTATCGACAGACAATTTGACTGTTTAACATCACCTACAGGCGGGCTTGCCGTGAAAGATTTAGGTGCGTTGTAAAAACGTTTAGGAGAATATAGATGCCAACACAGGTGCAATTTAGAAGAGGTACAACATCACAAAACAACAGCTTTACAGGTGCTGCTGGTGAATTGAGTGTTGATACACAATTGAATGTTATTCGAGTGCATGATGGCTCTACAGCAGGTGGTCACGCCTTGATAACTGGTTCCAGCACTGTTACGTTGACCAACAAGACCATCAATTTAACCAGCAACACATTGTCTGGTACTATTGCTCAATTCAATACCGCCTTGAGTGATGGAGATTTCGCTACCTTGGCAGGTTCAGAAACACTCACCAACAAGACATTAACCACACCTACCATCGCACAAGTGAACGCTTCAGCAGACTTCACTGTGGATGCTGCCGGTGACATTGTTCTGGACGCTGATGGTGCTGATGTGTTGTTGAAAGATGGCGGAACTACATTCGGCAGTTTGTCACAGTCAGGCGGTGAACTGGTCATCAAATCTGGTGCCACACCCACCACTGCCATCACCATGTCAGGTGCTGATGTCACCATCTCAGGCAACTTGACGGTGAATGGCGCCACCACCTCAGTCACATCCAACACCGTGACTTTGGGTGACAACACCATTCTGTTGAATGCTGATGAAGCAGGTACTCCATCACAAAATGCAGGCATTGAAGTGGAACGTGGTACTTCCACCAACGCCTCTTTGATTTGGAATGAAACTGCTGACAACTGGCAAGCAGGGTTGACAGGTGCTGAAGTGCCTTTGGTTACAACTTCCGGTACACAAACACTATCCAACAAAACTATTGCTCTTGGTAGCAACACCGTGTCTGGCACGGTGGCTGAGTTCAACTCTGCTTTAACTGATGATAATTTTGCAACACTCACAGGTGCAGAAACACTCACCAACAAAACACTAACCACACCTGTCATCAGCAGCATTACTAATACAGGTACATTGACCTTACCTACATCAACTGACACATTAGTGGGTCGTGCCACAACTGACACATTAACCAACAAGACACTAACATTACCTGTCATTTCAAGCATCAGCAACACAGGTGTATTAACATTACCAACATCATCTGACACGTTGGTGGGTCGGGCTACAACTGACACATTGACCAACAAGACACTAACATTACCTGTCATCAGCAGTATCAGCAACACAGGTACATTGACATTACCAACATCATCTGATACTTTGGTAGGCCGGGCTACAACTGACACATTAACCAACAAGACACTTACCAGCCCCACATTAACAACACCTGTATTAGGTACTCCAAGTTCAGGCACACTTACCAATTGTACTGACTTGCCTATCAGTGGATTGACAGCATCTACTTCAACAGCTTTAGGTGTTGGTTCAGTTGAACTTGGACATGCAACCGACACTACACTTTCTAGGGTTTCTGCTGGTGTTGTTGCAATTGAAGGTGTCAATGTAGTAACAACTTCTTCTACAGACACGTTAACCAACAAAACAATAACAAGTCCAGTTGTAACTGGATTGACCTTGAATGATGCCAGCATCGTGTTTGAAGGTGCCACTGCTGATGCGTTTGAAACTACACTGACTGTCGCAGACCCAACAGCAGACAGAACCATCACGTTGCCAGATGCCACCACCACAATGGTGGGTACTGACACTACACAGACGCTGACCAATAAGACATTAACATCACCCACCTTGACCACACCTGTGCTGGGTACTCCAAGTTCAGGTACATTGACCAGTTGTACTGGATTGCCTGTGTCCACAGGTATCAGTGGCTTGGGTACTGGTGTTGCCACGTTCCTAGCTACACCAAGTTCAGCCAACTTGGCCTCGGCTGTCACAGATGAAACAGGTACTGGCGCTCTGGTGTTTGCCAGCAGCCCCACATTGGTCACACCTGTGCTGGGAACACCTTCAAGTGTGACATTGACCAATGCCACAGGACTTCCAGTATCCACAGGTATCAGTGGTCTAGGCACAGGTGTTGCCACCTTCTTGGCCACACCAAGTTCAGCCAATCTTGCATCTGCTTTGACTGATGAAACAGGCACTGGCGCTCTGGTGTTTGCCAACACACCTACATTGGTCACACCTGTTCTTGGTACACCCACCAGCGGTACATTGACCAACTGTACTGAATTGCCGGTATCTGGCATCACAGCTTCCACTTCAACAGCTCTAGGTGTGGGTAGTGTTGAATTGGGTCATGCCACAGACACCACCATCAGCCGTGTATCAGCAGGTGTGGTGGCAATTGAAGGAGTGAACATTGTCACCACTTCATCAACTGACACACTCACCAACAAGACCTTAACATCACCCACATTAACAACGCCTGTGCTGGGAACTCCAAGTTCAGGCACATTGACCAATTGCACAGGTCTTCCCATCTCCTCAGGTGTGTCAGGTCTAGGTACAGGTGTTGCCACCTTCTTGGCCACACCAAGTTCTGCTAACTTGGCTTCGGCTGTCACAGATGAAACAGGTTCTTCAACTTTGGTGTTCAGTGCGTCACCTACATTCACTGGCACTATAAATGCTGCCAACTTGACATTGAGTGGTGACTTGACTGTGAACGGTACCACCACCACAGTGAATAGCAACACAGTAACCATTGGTGACAACATTCTTGTGTTGAACAGTGATGAAACAGGTTCACCATCACAGAACGCAGGTATTGAAGTGGAACGTGGTACATCAACCAATGCTAGTGTGACTTGGGATGAAACCAATGACAATTGGATGGCAGGTCTAACTGGCTCTGAAATTCCATTGGTAACCACTACTGGTACTCAAACACTTACCAACAAGACCATCAGTGGTGGCAGCAACACTCTAAGCAACATTGCCAATGCCTCACTAACCAACAGCACCATCTCAGGTATATCACTGGGAAGCAATTTAAGTGCATTAACCATCAGCACAGGGTTGTCTGGTACCAGTTATAATGGTTCTAGTGCCGTTACAATAGCCATTGACAGCACAGTGGCAACATTAACAGGGGCACAAACACTTACCAACAAAACCTTAACATCACCTACATTAACCACACCTGTATTAGGTACTCCAAGTTCAGGTACATTGACCAGTTGTACAGGTCTTCCAGTATCCACTGGTATCAGTGGTCTAGGCACAGGTGTTGCCACCTTCTTGGCCACTCCCTCATCAGCCAACTTGATAGCTGCTGTCACAGATGAAACAGGTTCAGGTGCCTTGGTGTTTGCCAACACACCCACATTGGTCACACCTGTTCTTGGTACACCTACCAGCGGTACATTGACCAATTGCACAGGTCTTCCTGTGTCAGGTATTACTGCCTCAACATCAGCAGCTCTAGGTGTGGGTAGTATTGAATTGGGTCATGCCACTGATACCACAATTGCCAGAAGTGCCGCAGGCACAGTGACCATTGAAGGTGTTACTGTGGCTACAGCCAGCAACAGCTTGACTTTGACTAACAAGACCATCAGTGGTAGCAGTAATACTTTAAGTAACATTGCCAATGCTTCATTGACCAACAGTACTATCTCAGGTGTGTCACTAGGCAGTAACTTGGCAACATTTACTACTAACGTATCAGGTACTGGTCTTTCTGGTTCTACTACTTACAATGGCTCTAGTGCTGCAACATTCACAGTCACCAGCAATGCCACCAACGCCAACACAGGCAGCACTATTGTGGCACGTGACGCATCTGGCAACTTCAGCGCAGGCACCATCACAGCAGCATTGTCAGGCAATGCCACAACTGCCACCACATTGGCAACAGCACGAAACATCAACGGTGTATCATTCAACGGTTCTGGTGACATCACAGTGACTGCAGCAGCTGGCACCTTGTCAGGTAGCACTTTGGCATCAGGTGTGACGGCCTCCAGTTTGACATCTGTAGGTACTTTGACTGGATTAACAATTTCTGGGGCATTAACTGTATCCAATGGTTCCACCACATCCAATGGTATCAAATTCGGTGCAGATCCAGGTGGTGGTAGCGGTGACTTGGCACGAATCAATTATTACGCATCCTCAGGTGAAGCCACAGTTCTTCATATTCAAGTAGATAATGATGCTGATGATACCATCAAGTTAGATGCCACTGGTGGTACTGATAACGTGGGTGCATTCCGTGCAACAGGTGAAATCACAGCGTTCTATTCAGATGAACGTTTAAAGAATTTTTCTGGTAACATTGATAACGCTTTGAAAAAAGTGATGGCACTGAACGGATACTACTACACAGAAAATGAAACTGCTAAATCTTTCGGTTTCAATAATGACCAACAACAAGTGGGTGTGAGCGCACAACAAGTACAGAACGTTCTTCCAGAAGCAGTTCGTGTGGCACCCTTTGTTCGTGACTTGGAAGTGACAACTGAATATTTAACAGTTCAATATGAAAAGTTGGTTCCCCTCTTGATTGAAGCCATCAAGGAACAACAAAAGAAGATTGAAGAATTGGAAGCTAAAATCAACAAGCAATAAGGTAACCAATCATGGCAATCACAACTCGCCAAGAATTAAAAGATTACTGCCTTCGCCGCCTTGGATTTCCTGTTATTGAAATCAATGTTGATGATGACCAGGTGGAAGACAGAGTGCAAGATGCCATTGATTACTGGAGTGAATATCATTTTGATGGTGTGGAGCGTGTGTATCTGAAGGCACAAGTAGAAGCCTCAGAAGTTAAGTTGTCCACCATCTTTGCTTCACAATTCACCATTAATGAAACCATCACTGGTGCCACCTCAGGCGCCACTGCCAAGGTGTATGAGGTGAAAACCAGTAGCATCTTAAAGGTTCGAACAGTTCGAGGCACCTTTGCGAATGGAGAAACCATCACTGGCGGCACATCTGGATTCTCCACCACATTACATGCTACTGCGGCTTACACAGAAAAGAGCTGGACTTCAGGTGATTTTGCTGTCGCAGAAGCTGTCACAGGTGTGATTCGTGTGTTGCCTTTTGGTGACGCAGGTAGCAGTCGCGCCAGCACCAACATCTTTGATGTAGTGTATCAGTTTCGGTTGAATGATATGTACAACTTGTTGTCCTCGGATATCATCTACTATCAACAAGTGAAACAACATCTACAACTGTTGGATGACATATTTGCAGGTTCTCGCACCTTCACCTTCAACAGAAAGAAAGACATGATTCATCTGGATGTGGACATGGACACCACATTTAACGAGGAAAATTTCGTGGTGTTTGAAGTGTATCGTGCCTTGGATCCAGAAACCTACACAGAAATCTACAATGATATGTTTCTTCGCCGCTATGTGACAGCTCTTATCAAGCGTCAATGGGGTGAGAACTTGAAGAAATTTGGTGGCATGCAACTGCCAGGTGGTGTCATCTTGAACGGACAAATCATCTATGATGAAGCACTTGCTGAAATCAATGAACTGGAAAGAGAAATGCAATCCCGATACGAGTTGCCTGTTGACTTAATGGTAGGCTAACATGGCCACCAATTTTTATTTTCAAAGTGGTAGCTCACAGGGAACCACAAATGAACAACGGCTCCTGGAAGACCTCATCATTGAAAGCATCAAGATATATGGCCATGATGTGTACTACCTGCCACGCACCTCAGTGAAACAAGATGAAATCCTAGGTGAAGATGTGTTGAGCCGTTTTGAAAATGCCTACCCCATTGAAATGTATCTCACCAACATTCAAGGGTGGGATGGTGACAGAGAAATATTCACCAAGTTTGGTATTCAAGTCACAGACCAAGCCACATTCGTGGTGTCCAAGCGTCGTTGGGAAGATGCTGTGGGGAATGCACCAGATGAACTGTTGCAAATTCCTAGTCGTCCTGCTGAAGGAGATTTGATTTATTTTCCTCGCACCCAGGCCCTATTTGAAATCAAGTTTGTGGAACATTTGAATCCTTTCTATCAACTGAACAAGTTCTACATCTACAGCATGAGTTGTGAATTGTATCAATACAGTTCAGAGAAGTTTGACACAGGTGTGGCTGAGATTGATGAAGCAGAAACAAAAAATTCACAAGATGTGTTCGAGTACAACATCTTGATGGAATCAGGAGATTTATTGTTGTTGCAATCTGGATTCAGCATCGTGCAAGAAGTGTTCGGTACACGTGCCTTGGTGCCATTCAGTGACAATGCTTCTATAGAAACTGAAGGTCAAGACATCCTGGATTTCAGTGACATCAATCCCTTTGGTGAATACTAATGTTCAAGGGTAAATATTTCTATCATCAACACATCCGAAGAGCCATTATTGCCTTTGGAACATTGTTCAACAACATACAAGTTCGTAGAAACAATGATGAAGGTGAAACTGTGCAAAGTTTATTTGTGCCATTGAGTTATGCTCCTAAACAGAAATTCATTGACCGTATTCGTGAAGCACCAATACTGGAACCAGGTCGTGCCACATTTGCCATCACCTTACCTAGAATTGGTTTTGAAATCACCAATTTCACTTATGACCCATCTAGAAAACTAGCGGTCAGACAGAATGTTCGTGCTGTGGACGAGTCAGGCAACTCATCCACAGGTGTTCGGTATTCATTCGTGTCCACTCCCTACAACATGGGCATCAGCATGAGTGCATTTGTCAAGAATCAAGAGGATGGATTACAAATCATTGAACAGATTCTTCCCTATTTCAATCCAGATTTCAATGTCACCATCAACACCATTCCTGAACTGGGTGTGAAAAATGACTTGCAAATTGTACTAGATAATGTATCATACCAGGATGACTGGGAAGGTAGCTTTAACAAACGCTTGAGTGTCATCTGGGATTTGAATTTCACTGTGAAGTTGAATTTGTATGGCTATGTTCGAGATGCCAGCCTCATCAAGAAGGTCATTCAGAACATCTATGCTGACCCCACATTGTTGGAAGGACGTTTGCCAGGCAACACTCAGGTGGGCACCAAAATTACCACAGAACCAGATCCCACCTCAGCTCTTCCCACAGACGATTACGGTTACATTCAAGATTTTGATGAAATCTATACAGGTGAATAATGACATTTGATAATTTAAATGATAAATTCAATGTGATGAAAACTGAGGAAGAAGTGAACGCTGTGGTGCCTGTGGCATTGGAAGATGATGCAGCTCACGCCAGAGAGACACTTCGAACATTGATTGACAAAGGTAATGAAGCCATTGATGGCATTCTTCATATTGCCAAAAACAGTGACCATCCTCGTGCCTATGAAGTGGCAGGACAACTCATCAAAACCGTGTCTGACACAGCTAAGGATTTACTGGAAGTGCAGAAACGCAAGAAAGACTTGGAAAAAGAGGACAAGCCAAAAATACAAACACAGAACAATTTGTTTGTGGGTTCCACACATGAATTGTTGAAGGCAATGAAACAGGCACAAGAGCCTGTGACCATTGAGGATTCGAATGCTGGATAACAACTCATATCATGGCAATCCCAATTTAAAATCCATCGGGTATCAGCATCAATTCACACCAGAAGAAATTCAGGAGATTGTGAAGTGTCAGCAAGACCCGGTGTATTTCATTGAGAACTATTGTCACATTGTATCACTGGACAGGGGTTTGGTGAAATTCAAATTGTATGATTGTCAGAAAAACAAAGTGAGCATCATTCTGAACAACAGAAAAGTGGTGCTGATGGAAGGTCGTCAGCAAGGCAAAACCATCACATCTGCTGCCTGTATTCTTTGGTACACTCTGTTTCAGGAAAGCAAAACAGTAGCCATTCTTGCCAACAAAGGCAGTGCCGCTCGTGAAGTGTTGGACCGTTATCAAATCATGTATGAACATCTACCCATCTGGATGCAACAGGGTGTTCGTACCTGGAACAAAGGTAACGTGGAACTGGAGAATGGCAGCAAGGTGTTCACCGCCGCCACAACAGCTTCAGGTATTCGTGGTAAATCTGTGAACTGGTTGTATATTGATGAAGCTGCCATTATTCCCAACAACGTGGCAGATGAATTCTTTGCTTCTGTGTACCCCACCATTTCTGCCGGTACCACCACAAAGATTCTGCTGACATCCACCCCTCTGGGATACAATCATTTCTGGAAGTTCTGGAACGAAGCAGAAAAGGGTAAGAATGGTTTCGTTTCACACTTCATCCCATACTGGGAGATTCCTGGAAGAGATGATATCTGGGCTGAGGAACAATTTCGAACACTGGGTGAAGTGAAGTTCAATCAGGAAGTGTTGTGTGAATTTCTGGGATCCAGCAACACGTTGATTAATGGCAGAACGTTGTCACAGATGAGTAGCATGGATCCTGTGTATAAGAATGAGATGGGATTGTTGTTGTACGAAGAACCCAACCGAGAACACACCTATGTCATCACTGTGGACGTGTCCCGAGGTGTTGGAGGTGACTATTCAGCGTTCACTGTTGTGGATGTCACAGATATACCTTACAAACTGGTGGGGAGATTCAAGAACAACACCATTGCTCCCATGTTGTTTCCAGAAGTGATACGTAAAACAGCCAAAGATTACAACAATGCCATGGTGCTGGTGGAAACCAATGACATTGGAGGACAGATTGCTGACATCTTGTATTCAGAACTGGAGTATGAAAACATCTTGAGCACAGTGAAGGAGAACAATCAAACCTACATCAGTCCTGGGTTTTCCAAGTCCACCACTCTGGGCGTCAGAACCACCAAGACAGTGAAACGCCAAGGGTGTTTCGCCATCAAAAGTTTACTGGAAGAGAAAAAACTAAATATATTTGATGCCGACACCATCCATGAATTCTCTACATTCGTGGAAAAGAGTGGCAGTTACGTGGCTGATGAAGGTTACCACGATGATTTGGTGATGACTCTGGTTCTGTTTGGATGGCTGACCACCAATCAGTATTTCAGGGAACTCACGGATGTGAATGTCCGTGAAAGAATTTACAGGCAACAGATGTTGCAAATTGAGGATGAATTGACTCCTTTTGGATTTATAGATGATGGAAATGTTGAGGAAACATTTGTGGTCGATAATGTTGTATGGTCCACAGACAAAAATTTGCCATGGAAGATAGATAAAGATTCGTAAACTTATAAATATTTTCAACTTGTTCCAAGACAAATTGAAATCCGGTCTTTGAAAAATTACACAGATATAGGAGATTAACATGGCATTTCAACTATCACCAGGTGTACTAGTCGTTGAAAAGGATCTAACCAACGTAGTCCCTGCAGTTGCCACATCAATTGGTGGTTTCGCAGGTGAGTTTCAATGGGGTCCAGTTCTCGCGCCTGTCACTATCAGTTCAGAAATTGAATTAGTAAGAACATTTGGTAAACCCAATGACACCACAGCAGCCAGCTTCTTTTCAGCTGCCAACTTCTTAAGCTATTCCAACAATCTTAAAGTGGTTCGTGCTGTAGGTGCAGCAGCTCGCAATGCTGTAACCTCAGGTACCGCTATTCTCATTGAGAATGAAGATGAATATGAAGCTGAGTATGGCGGTGGAGAAGCAACTGTAGGTGAATTTGCTGCCAAGTATCCAGGTGCACTAGGAAATTCATTGAAAGTTTCCATGTGCGACGGCGCATCTTTCAACAAAACATTGACAGGTACACTTGCTGTATCTGCAGGCGGTACATCAGTCACTGGTACTGGCACATCTTTCACCACAGAACTTGCTATTGGTGACCTCATCACCACAACCGCAGGTGTTACCGTTGGTACTGTGACAGCTATTCCCGGTGCCACATCATTAACCATCACAGCAGCAGCAGTGGCATTGGCAGGTGTAAACGCCAAGGCCAAGTGGGAATTCGCCAGCAGCTTTGATGAAGCTCCAGGCACCTCATCCTTCACATCCAGTCTGGGTGGTGCTGATGATGAACTTCACATCATCGTGATTGATGAAGATGGTCTTATCTCAGGTACCGCAGACAGCGTACTGGAAAAGTTTGCCAATGTGTCCAAGGCAGCTGATGCCAAGGCAGCACAAGGTTCCAACAACTTCTACGCAGAAGTGTTGAAGGGCTCACGGTACATCTATTGGATGGATCACACTGCTTCAGTGGAAGGCGGTGATACAGCTTGGGGTTCATCAGCAGCTGGCAACACATTCAAAGCCATGACAAAAAATGTCAGTGTGTCTTTGGAAGGTGGTGTGTCTGCCTCACCATCAGCTGCAGAAGTCATCACAGCCTACGACGAGTTTGCAAACGCAGAATTGATTGATATAAACTTGCTCATCTGTGGTCCACACAATTCCACAGTGGCACAATCTGTGATTGACATTGCAGCTGACCGTTTGGATTGCATGGCATTCGTTTCACCTGACTTGGCTGATGTGTTCAACAACGCCGGTGATGAAGCTGATGACATCGTAGAATTCCGTGAAACACTAACATCCACTTCCTACGCTGTGTTGGATTCAGGTTGGAAGTATCAATACGACAAGTACAATGACAAGTATCGTTATGTACCATTAAATGCTGACGTGGCAGGTCTTTGCGCACGTACAGACGCCGTTGCTGAACCTTGGTTCTCACCAGGCGGATTGAACCGTGGTCAAATCAAGAATGTCGTGAAGTTGGCATATTCACCAGACAAGACAGACCGTGACACACTCTACAAGAAGGGTGTGAACCCAGTGGTGTCATTCCCAGGTGAAGGTACTGTGTTGTTTGGCGACAAGACATTGCTTGCCAAGCCATCAGCTTTTGATAGAATCAACGTTCGTCGGTTGTTCATTGTGTTGGAAAAGGCTATTGCCACAGCAGCCAAGTTTCAATTGTTTGAATTCAATGATGCCTTCACACGTGCACAATTCCGTAACTTGGTGGAACCTTTCTTGCGTGATGTACAAGGCCGCCGCGGCTTGACTGACTTCCGTGTGATATGTGATGAAACCAACAATACAGGTGAAGTCATCGACCGTAACGAATTCGTGGCTGACATTTTCATCAAGCCAGCTCGTTCCATCAACTTTATATCACTGAACTTCATTGCAACACGCACAGGCGTGAGCTTTGAAGAAGTTGTCGGCGCCTAATCAATAACTTCTAGGAGAAGAAACAAATGGATATTTCACAATTTAAAAGTAAGTTAGGCGCAGGTGGTGCACGTCCAAACCAATTCCTAGTGACACTAACTTTCCCTGCTGCTGTTGGAGCAGGTGCTAGTGATGACTCACTACTTGTAACATCTGCAGCCTTGCCAGCATCCAACGTCAATCCAACCATCGTGCAGTATCGTGGTCGTGAAGTGAAGATGGCTGGTGAACGGACATTTGATCCATGGACCATTACCGTGTTGAACGACACCAGCATGAAGCTTCGTCGTTTGTTTGAATCATGGTCCAACTTAATGAACAACCGTGAAAACAACGGCGGCGCATTGGCACCAGCCTCATATATGTGTGACTTGGCAGTGGAACAACTGGATCGTAATGATGAAGTCATTCGCACCTATGACATCTACAACTCTTTCCCAATTACTGTTTCTGAAGTGGCATTGGCCTACTCAGCAAACGATGTGATTTCAGAATTCAATGTGACGTTCCAATACTCACATTTTGATGTGACACCTGTTTAATCCTTAACGTAGGATAGGTAGAAATATTATGGATATATTTGGATATCAAATCAAGAGGAAGGAACCGGCACAAACTGAGCGTTCGTTTGTGCCACCTTCTGATGACGGTGCCTTAGACACCATCAAAGCCGGTGGCTACTACGGTTCCTATTTGGACCTGGAAGGTGCTGCCAAGAATGAATCAGAACAAATCAAGCGTTACCGTGATATCGCATTGATGGCAGATGTGGATGCCGCCATTGATGATGTGGTGAATGAAGCCATTGCCAATCTGGACAATGAAGATATTGTACATATTGATTTACAAAATGTCAAGGTGTCCGCTTCTGTAAAGAAGAGCATTGAACAAGAATTTGACAACATCTTGAGCTTGTTACATTTCAAGGACAAAGGTCAGGATTATTTTCGACGTTGGTACATTGATGGCAGAATATACTTTCACAAAGTGATTGATACCGCGAAACCCAAGCAGGGGTTGACAGACATTCGGTACATTGACCCAAGAAAAATCAAGAAAGTACGTAATGTTATCAAAGAGAGAGAACCCAAGACGGGTGTGGAATTTGTGCAGAGTGTGGAAGAGTTCTTCATGTACAATGAAAAGGGCATTCATATGTCCCCCAACATGGCTATATCCACACAAGTGCAGGGATTGAAAATCACCAAAGATGCCATCTGCTACGCCTCATCTGGGTTGTTTGATGTGGATCAACAAATGGTGTTGAGTTATTTACACAAAGCCATCAAGCCTGCCAATCAGTTGCGTATGATGGAAAATGCTTTGGTCATCTATCGGTTGGCTCGTGCTCCTGAAAGAAGAATCTTCTACATTGATGTAGGCAATCTTCCCAAGTTGAAGGCTGAGCAATATCTGAAGGACATCATGAATCGCTATCGCAACAAGATGGTGTACGATGTGAACACAGGTGAACTGCGAGATGACAAGAAGGCCATGAGCATGTTGGAAGATTTCTGGTTGCCTCGTCGTGAAGGTGGCAAAGGTACAGAAATCACAACACTGCCCGGTGGGCAAAATCTCGGTGAGATTGCTGACATTGAATATTTTCAACGCAAGCTGTATCAGGCATTGAATGTTCCTATTTCTCGGTTGCAACAACAAAGTGGATTGAACTTTGGTCGTGCAGCAGAAATCACACGGGATGAATTGAAGTTCACCAAGTTCATTGGCAAACTTCGTCGTCAATTTGCTGTGATGTTCCATGACTTGTTGAAAACACAATTGGTTTTGAAAGGTGTATTGACAGAGCAGGATTGGACAGACATAGTGGAATCCATTGATTATGTGTATGCACAAGATTCTTATTACACAGAAAGCAAAGACCAGGAAATCATGCGGTCACGCATCGAGTTGTTGGCACAAATGGATCCCTTCATGAACAAGTATATGACCAAGAGCTACATTCAAAAGAACGTCTTACGTTTCACTGAAGAAGAAATTGATGAGATGGAAAAAGAAATGGAAGTCATGACTCCTGAACCTGAACCGAATACACCTCAAGATAACAATTCATAGCTTCTTAGGAGATAGATATGAAAAACATGAACGAAACTGTGTTGGATCTCATTGACCACATTGACAGCGGTGACAATCTTGCTGCTGAAGCCACATTGAACAACATTTTGCAATCACGCACTGCTGAAGTGTTGGATGCCTTGAAAGTGGAAGTGGCATCCTCCATGTTCAACACAAAACAATGTGCCGAATGTGATGAAGAAACGGAAATTACTAATGAAGCCTTGAAAGGCGGTCAACACAAGATTGATGCCAACAAGAATGGTAAGATTGACGCTCATGATTTCAAGTTGCTTCGTAAAAAGAAAGGCAAGTAACATGAATGAAGCCACCATGACAGACGCTGACATGAAGCAGCGAGAAACTATTGTGAAGTCCATGAAGAAAAACTTCAAAGACTTTCGTAAACGCTATGGTGCTGATGCCAAGAACGTGATGTATGCCACAGCCACCAAGATGTCCATGAAGGAAGCTGTGAAAGATGCAGCTGACAAAGGTGAATATGATTATGAAGGTGACATGGCCAAGTCCTCACTTCGTACCATTACTCGTAATGCAGAAATGATGCATGACATGCTTGGGGAAGACACCAATCTTCCTGAATGGGTGCAAAGCAAAATCACCTTGGCAGAAGATTACATTGTGTCAGCAGCACAATACATGCAAAGTGAAATGGCGGAAGAAGTGGAACTGGATGAGATTTCCAAAGAACTTGCCTGGAAAGCTGCCCATAAGGCATTGGAAAAAACCAGAGTAGCAGCATATCATTCCCTCTATGGCGGAAAATCTGGACATAAAATGTTTCAAAAAGCAGTTCGTCAACATAAGAAAATTTCTGATTATGCATCTGCAAAAACACCAAAGGTTCCTTATGTTAAAGAAGAGGAACAAATTGATGAATACAATCCCACACCTTACAGAAGCACGGAACGTGGCGTCCGTGGCAGCAAGCGGCACGGCCTACCAAGAGCCACCATCTCCAAACAATTCTTCCGTCCCCCTGAAGGCTTCACCAAGAAGGGTATAGAAAAGGGTGGCGGTGTGAAAATAATGTATCATTACAAGGGCAAGAGTAGCGCACCTGTAGGTGCCACCATGAAGATGGGCGGCGTCAAGGTGAACCTCGGTAAGACACCCACCAAAAGAAGACCACAAGAAGGGAGCAAATAATGGCAATAACTGTATTAAAGAAAACACCTATCCATGTTGTGGTCGCTGTTTCAGGAACAAGCGCATCTGAAACCATCAATTTGTCCTCAACATTAGCAACAGCTTCTCAAACCGCATCATCACCTGTGGTGAACATCAGCGCCATTCATTGGTCTGTGCCTTCAGGCAATGCCACCATCACACGCAACTCTGTGTCATTGTGGTTGTTGACAGGAGCCGAAGATTTTGACTTCAATGGATACTCTGATAACAGAGAAAATACTAGTAACATTATAGTGACCACGCCTGCGGGCGGTGGCACTGTGATTATTGAAATGGTGAAAATTTCAGGTTATGGTGACGCACAACACGTGAATCCATTAACCTAAGGAGATTGGAACATGAAACTGATTTCAGAAATAGTTGAACAAGTACAAGTCATCACAGAGGAAAAGAGCAAGGATTTGTATCTGGAAGGTGTGTTCTTGCAAAGTGAACTAGCCAACAGAAACAACAGAATCTATCCCAAGGCTGTGATGGAAAAAGAAGTGGCACGTTACATGAAGGAATATGTGGATTCCAATCGTGCCTTTGGTGAACTGGGACATCCAGAAGGTCCTGTCATCAATCTGGATCGTGTGTCACACATCATCACTTCATTAAAGGAAGATGGCAACAACTACATTGGTCGTGCCAAGATTTTGAACACTCCCATGGGCAACATTGTTCGGGGGTTGATTGAAGGTGGTGCACAACTAGGCGTGTCATCCCGTGGTATGGGCACCTTGAAGGAACGTGAAGGTGGCATCAATGAAGTGCAAAATGACTTCTATTTGGCCACTGCTGCTGACATCGTGGCAGACCCTTCAGCCCCGGATGCCTTCGTGCAAGGCATCATGGAAAACAAAGAATGGATGTTCGTGAATGGGTCGTGGACCTACCAGAACATGGATGAAACCAAGAAGTTGATTGAAGCAACCAAAAAACAACAACTGGAAGAAATGAAGTTCCGAGTGTTTGAAAACTTCATGAACAGTCTTTCCAAGAAGTAAACCTGTATAAATAATAGTAACGTTTGTAACTAACTTTAGGAGATAGTTAAATGGCCTCAATAGAAAACAAGATTCGTGATATGATGAATCGCAAAGTTGATGTGGCAGAATCTTTCCCAGGTATGGGTAACAACAAAGAAGCTGCTGCCATGTCCCAAGGTTCATCTGAAAAACCAGAAGTACAGATGATGGGTGTGTCCAGCGCTGCCAAACCAGCTGATTCTACCAACAAACTTGCTGCTGGTGCAGGTGTGAAGGAAGACAAGCCTATGAAGCAAGGTTCTTCACAAGATGCTGTCATCGACTCAGAAGATGACCAAGAAACCCAAGGCAAGACACAAGCTAGCAAGGCAAAGAAGCAACCTGAACCCAAGCACCAAGGTGCCGGTGCAGCTCCTAACTACACCACACATGCTGATCCAACATCAGTTGTGAACCAAGCATCAAGTGCTGGCAACGTGTACAAGGAAGAAGCTGAAGTGGAAGAAGCTGTGGTCATCAAGCCAACACCTGCTGTACAATCAGCTATTGATGCCTTCAAGAAGAAGCGTGCTGAAGCTGCTAAGGTTAACGATGGCAAAACGAAACCACCAATGCCTGCAATGAAGCCTGCAATGAAGAAGGAAGAAGTGGAAGAAAACAAGGAAGAAGAACAACTGTTCATCACAGAAGAAGAATACAATGCTCTTTCTGATGAAGAAAAGGCAGAATGGGAAGCTGTAGAAGTGGAACAAGAATCAGACGAAGAAGTGACTGAAGCCAAAATGGACAAGATGATGGCAAAGAAAGAAGCCATGATGAAGAAGATGAAGGAAGAATTGTCCAAGGACATTGAAAATCTTCTTTCAACTGAATCTGAATTGTCAGAAGATTTCAAGGTGAAGGCCACTTCATTGTTTGAAGCTGTTGTGACTGCACGGGTGGCACACGAAATAGAAATCATGGAAGATGTGCTAGCAGAACAAGCAGCAGAAGTTGTGGGTGAAATGCATCAAGAGCTAGTTGACAAGGTGGATGCCTACCTCAACTACGTGGTGGAACAATGGATGGAACAAAATGCTCTAGCCATTGAAAACGGTCTTCGTACCGAAGTAACAGAAGATTTCATCGCTGGTCTCAAGGTGTTGTTCAAAGAGAACTACATTGAAGTACCAGAAGAAAAATATGATGTTCTCGGCGAAATGCAAAAAAAGATTGAAGAATTGACCACAGTGGCCAATGAAGCATTTGCAGAAGCTGTAGAACTGAAGAAAGCATTGACTGAATCCAAGCGTGATGCTGTGTTCATGAAAGTGACATCTGATTTGGCACAAACTGAATCAGAAAAACTCCGTGGTTTGGTGGAAGAAGTGGAATTTGATACTCCAGAACTTTTTGAACAAAAGTTGACTGTCATCAAGGGCAACTACTTCCCAAAGGCTGTTGTTGAAAATGTAACACTCCCAGAAGAACAACCAATTGTGGAAGAAACTTCTGGCACAGTAGCACAATATGCAGCAAGAATCAGTCGCACCAAGTTTTAAAAATTTCCATTTGTATAAATAATATTAACGTTTAACAAAACAAACAGTAACAGGAGAATAAGAATGTTTCTTTCAGAAAATCTACAAAAGAAGTGGGCTCCAGTATTGGACCACGACGCAATGCCAGCAATCAAGGACACCTACAAGCGTGCAGTAACTGCTGTCATTCTTGAAAACCAAGAACGCGCTCTTCGTGAAGAAAAAACAGCTCTTTTCGAAGCAGTTCCAGCCAACAACATCGCTGGTTCAGGTGCGTCTGAAATTGACCGTTACGACCCAATTCTTATCTCATTGGTTCGTCGTTCACTTCCAAACTTGATGGCTTATGATGTGGCCGGTGTGCAACCAATGACTGGTCCAACAGGCCTCATCTTCGCCATGAAGTCACGTTATTCAACACAATCAGGTACAGAAGCTCTATTCAATGAAGCTGACACAGATTTCGCAGGCACTGGTTCACACGCCGGTTCAAACCCAGTATCAGGTGCATACACCACAGGTACAGGTATCACAACAGCAACTGCTGAAGATATCGGCAGTGGCACAAGCTTCGGCGAAATGGCTTTCTCAATTGAAAAGACCACAGTAACCGCTAAGACACGTGCATTGAAGGCTGAATACTCTGTGGAATTGGCACAAGACTTGAAGGCAATTCACGGTCTTGATGCAGAAGGCGAATTGGCCAACATTCTTTCACAAGAAATTCTTGCTGAAATCAACCGTGAAGTGATTCGTACCATCTACAAGGTGGCAAAGCCAGGTGCTGCTTCAGCAGCAACAGCTGGTACATTCGACCTTGATGTGGACTCAAACGGTCGTTGGTCAGTAGAACGTTTCAAGGGCTTGATGTTCCAAATCGAACGTGATGCCAACGTCATCGCACAAGAAACTCGTCGCGGTCGCGGTAACTTCATCATTTGCTCATCAGACGTTGCAGCAGCTCTAGCAATGGCTGGCAAGTTGGATTACACCCCAGCTCTTTCAGGCAATGATGGCATCTCATCAGATGACACAGGCAACACATTCGCAGGTACATTGAATGGCCGTTACAAGGTGTTCGTTGACCCATACTCAGCAAACACAAACGCCGCATCACAATTCGTGATGGTCGGTTACAAGGGTACAACAGCATATGACGCAGGTTTGTTCTACTGCCCATACGTTCCTCTCCAAATGGTTCGCGCAATTGATCCATCAACCTTCCAACCCAAGATTGGATTCAAGACACGTTATGGCATGATTGCAAATCCATTCGTAACACAAGCAGACGGTACAACAGACGCAGATACATTCACTGCTGACCGTAACCACTACTATCGTTTGTTCGCAGTAACAAACCTTCTATAATAGTAGTAGTTGGAAACTGGGGAAGAGAGGCCGAAAGGTCTCTCTTTTTCCTTTTATATGATATAAATATTAGAAACTTTACAGGACACATACATGACATCTCCACAATATGGACAACCAGATATGTTGGACTTTCTACGTCCAAATGGTTTCTATTTCCTGATTCAGAATCTTCCTCAAGTCACCTATTTTTGCCAATCAGCTAATATTCCCAGTGTGAATCTAGGGTATGCCGTGCAACCCACACCCTTTGTCAACATTCCAAAGCCAGGTGAAAAAATTGATTATGGTGAATTAAGTATAAAGTTTTTGATTCAAGAAACCATGGCCAATTACATTGAATTGTACAATTGGCTTCTGGCTTTGGGCTTCCCAGAAAGCAGAACACAATTCTCAGCACGATTTGGTACTGGTGCCAGAGCCACGGATTCAGGTGAATACAGTGATGCCACATTGTTGGCATTGGATTCCAATTATTTACCTAAAGTGGAATTCACTTTCAAGGATTGTTTTCCTGTGGGATTGACTGGTATTGAGTTTGATGTGTCCACAGGTGACACCCAGTACTTTGCTGCTCAAGCCATATTCAAATATCGCACCTTCACTGTGACATCTCTGGCTTGACAAAACTGGTAAGGTAGTTTATAATTGAAGGACTGTGAGGAGGTGCCATGAAACTACAAGACATTCAAACCATGTGGGCAGATGATTGCAAAGTGGACCAGACCAATCTGGGACGAGCTGCTGCGCGTGTGCCAGAGCTACACGCCAAATATCTGAACATGATGACCTCAGTTCGCCTGCAATATCGCAAGGCTGAAGCTGATTATCTTCGTTTACGCAAATTGAAATATCGCTACTATCGTGGTGAGTTGTCCAAAGAGGAACTCACGGAGCTGGGATGGGACCAGTATCTGAACAACAAGCCGTTGAAGAATGAAATGGATGAATTCATGGCATCAGATGATGATATCATTCAACATACAGACAAGCTGGAATACATCAAGACCTTGTTGTTTCAACTGGAACAAATCCTAAAGAGCATCAATAGCAGAACCTGGGATGTGAAGTCTGCCATTGAATGGTACAAGTTCACCAATGGTGGGATGTGAGCACGGTTACAATAAATAAAAAAGATGAAGTCTATCTCCGGGTGGAAGCTGAACCTGATGTTCTACTGGAGATGAATGACTTCTTCACGTTCGCAGTTCCTGGCGCTCAATTCACACCTCAATATCGTGCGAAACTTTGGGATGGCAAAATTCGTTTGTTGAGTTTGTTCACCAAAGAATTGTATGTGGGTCTTGTTTCCTATGTTGAGGAATTTTGTAAAAGAAACGGCTATGCATTTGTTAACAACTGTCAGCATATCCGTGATGTCCGTAATATTACTGAGTTTATTAATGGATTAAACTATCATTCCAATGGTAAGCCTGTTGATATTCGGGATTATCAGAAGATTGCAGTAGAAGAAGCCATTCAGAACAATAGAACGCTGTTATTGTCTCCCACAGCCAGCGGTAAAAGCCTCATCATCTACACGTTGATTCGATGGCATCAACAACATAATCGTAGACAGCTTATCATTGTTCCCACCACCAGCCTAGTGGAGCAAATGTACGGCGATTTTGCCGATTATGCCACAGACAGTGATTGGAAAGTGTCTGACAATTGCACACGCATCTATTCAGGAAAAGAGAAAATCACCAATGTACCTGTTGTGATTTCCACCTGGCAGAGCATCTACAAGATGCCCAAGAGCTTTTTTGAAAACTTTGATGTGGTGTATGGTGATGAATGTCATTTGTTCAAAGCCAAGTCTTTGACTTCCATCATGCACAAGTGTACCAAGGCACCTTTCAAGATTGGCACCACAGGTACATTGGATGGCACCAAGACACATCGGTTGGTGTTGGAAGGATTGTTTGGTGCGGTACATAAAATCACCACAACTAAAAAATTAATGGACACCAATCAACTAGCTGAATTGAAAATTCGGTGTATCACATTAGATTACACAGATGAAGAAAAACAATTATGTAAAAAGTTCAGCTATCAGGAAGAATTGGACTGGTTGATAACACACCCCAAGAGAAACAAGTTCATCAGAAATCTTGTGGCGGATCTGAAAGGAAACACTTTGGTGTTGTATCAGTATGTGGAGAAACACGGTGAGCCTTTGTATGATTTGATTTCTGAAAAAATTGAACAAGGCAGAGATTTGTTTTTCGTACACGGCGGAGTGGAAGCTGAGGAACGTGAACAAGTTCGTGCCTTGACCGAACAATCTTCAGATGCCATCATCTTGGCATCCTACGGTACATTCTCAACAGGAATAAATATTAGAAACCTCCATAACATTGTGTTTGCTTCACCCATGAAATCTCGTATCAGAAACCTACAAAGTATCGGTCGAGGACTTCGATTGGGTGAACAGAAAACATCATGTAAGTTGTATGATATCGGTGACAACTTATCATGGAAGTCTCACAAGAATTACACATTACTACATTTAATTGAGCGTGTGAAGATATACAATGAAGAAGAACTTAATTATAAACTTCTAACCGTACCATTACATGCTTAGTACCGACGATGGATATTTCAAAATTGTAAAGCTGAAAACAGGAGAAAACATCCTGTGTAACATGGAACGAGATGTGAAGTCCACAGCAGCAGAAACACATCTACAGATGCATGTTCCTGTGCAAGTGGTGCCCATGAAAGAAACCCGCCGAGGCAATCATGTGATTGGAGAAAGTTTTATGCTTCGTCCTTGGATGGGGTTGAGTGACGGAGAAGATTTCGTCATCAGCACTGATGTAGTGCTGACCATAGGTGACATGAAGAGAGAAGTCAGAAAACAATATGTTGTTTATGTTACACAAGCTAAAGAAACCCGACAGAAGTTTCTGGAACAGGAAGAACGGTCAGACGCAGCAGATGATTTGTTGCGTGAAGTGACCAATGGAGATGTCCACATTATTGATATTGATGAATATCATGGAGAGTATTATGGTGAAGAAGAAGGACGAGAACAGTAAGCACTACATTGACAACAAGCAGTTTCTGGCTGCTTTGATTGAATTCAAAAAAGAAGTGAACAGGGCCAAGAGGAATGAAGAAGAAAGGCCTCAAGTTCCAGATTACATCGGTGATTGTTTCATCAAGATTGCCAATCATTTGGCCTACAAAAGCAATTTCATCAACTACAGTTTTCGTGAAGATATGATTCTGGATGCCATTGAAAATTGTCTCATCTACATGGACAACTTCGATCCCAAGAAATCCAGCAATCCTTTTGCCTATTTCACGCAAATCACCTATTACGCATTTCTGCGTAGAATCCAGAAAGAAAAGAAACATCTACAAACCAAATATCGGTACATTGAGTCTTTGGACATTGAAGGCATCATCCGACAAGCCCATGATGAAGGAAGCTATGACAATGGTTTCATCCGATATCTGAAGCAACAGGCAGACACAGCACAGAAAGAATTGTATGACACCAAGAAGGACAAAAAGATGACCAGAAAGCCTAAGTATCTCCAGAAACTGGATGATGATGTTCTGATGGATGAATCCCAACATCTGGATGTGTTGAGTGTGGAAGCGACTATAGAAACAGGTGAAATTGAATACGAATAACCATTGACACGCTCCTAAATAATTGTAGATTGTTATGTATCCTGTGAGGTGATTATGAGAATTAGATACTCAGAAATTTTCTATTCGTTCCAAGGTGAAGCAGAACTGGCAGGTACTCCCGCCGTCTGGCTTCGTTTCTTTGGATGTAATTTGAACTGTGAAGGATTTGGTCAAAAGAATCCCACAGACCCCGCCAGTTATATTCTTCCCTACAAGGACTTCAATGTTGCTTCTGTGAAGTCTGTGGAACAACTTCCTGTTTGGTCCTATGGCTGTGACAGCTCCTACTCCTGGTCACAGAAATACAAACATCTGGCACATGACGCCTCTCCCTCGGAAATTGCCGATAGGTTGATTGAGGCCAACAAGAATGAACACAACCCTTCAGGATTGTTTATTCATCCTAATACTGAACAGGACACCATGTTGTGTTTCACAGGTGGCGAGCCCATGTTACAGCAAAAGGCGATGGTGGCAATTCTGACAGAGTTGGCACATCGTGGTAATATGCCGCGTATCATCACTGTGGAAACCAACGCCACAACACCATTGAGTGAGGAACTTCGTAGATTCATTGCTTTGGATTTCAGAAATTTAGGCGGTCTGCGTTGGCACTGGTCCATGAGTCCCAAGCTGTTCAATGTGTCAGGTGAGAAACATGCAGTTAAACCAGAAGTGATTCGAGATTATATTTTTTCCGTATCCACAAACGTGCTGAAGTTTGTGTGTAATGGTACATCTGAATGTTGGTCGGAACTTGACATTGAGTTGGAACGTATTAGGTTTCTATGTAGGAATTTGATGCCGAAAATCTGGGTGATGCCTGTGGGTGCCACCAAAGATGCACAAGAGGATCCCTATATTGGTGACCTTTGTATTGAAGCAATGAATCGTGGATATAACGTTGCCACACGAAATCATTGTTATGTCTTTGGCAACGTGATTGGGAGATAATATGAAATCACAGCAGCGATATAACGCAAACGCCATTCGCAATGCTTTGGGTAAATGCGACCCTGAGTTGGGCCTTCGGGTCCATAAGCATCTTCAATCTCTTGGCGTGGAAACACCTACTATTCAGACAGGTGAGTATGCTGACCGAAAGGTGAAGAAGATTGAAAAACATTTCACAGCCATCATGGAAACATTGGGCATGGATTTGACTGATGACAGTCTACAAGATAGTCCAGCTCGTGTGGCCAAGATGTTTGTGAATGAATTGTTTTGGGGATTGGATCCTGCCATGTTTCCAAAGTGTACTGCCATTGAAAACAAGATGGGTTATGATGAAATGGTTCTGGAAAAAAACATCACAGTCATGTCTTGCTGTGAACATCACTTCATCACTATTTCAGGTGTGGCACACGTGGCGTATATTCCCAAGAACAAAGTGTTGGGATTGAGCAAATTGAATCGTGTGGTGGAATATTTCTCACGCCGCCCTCAGGTTCAAGAAAGGTTGGCTGAACAAATCTATCACTCCTTGGCATTCATTCTGGAAACACCTGATGTGGCAGTGGTGATTGATGCTGAACATTTCTGTGTGAAGGCCCGTGGTATTCGAGATCCTCATTGTGATACTCTTACATCCAAGTTGGGTGGAGGCTTCAAAGAAAATCCCGCACTACGTGCCGAGTTCATAAGTCTCATCAAAATGCCTTCATGTAGGAGTGCTTGATTTCATGTCATTTGACGTTCAGGTGATGTTGGACTTGGAGACCATGAGTGTGGAATCCAATGCAGCCATCTGTTCCATTGGTGCAGTGAAATTCAGTGTGGAAGATGACATCTTGGATACATTCTATTGCACTGTGGATGCGGCTGATTGCAAGAAGCTGGGGTTAGACATTTCAGCCGACACGGTGCGTTGGTGGAGCAAACAACCACGTGAAGTGTTGGAAATGTTGAGAAAAGACAATGTTCCTTTACATGATGCCTTGGTGAAATTCTCACACTGGTATGGTGCCAAGCCCATGCCCACGTGGGGTTGTGGAGCAGGATTTGATAATGTCATCATAGAAAATGCCTATAAAGCCTGTGGTATGAAACGTCCTTGGACTCCCTGGTTGGACAGATGTTACAGAACCATGAAAGAAATCATTCAGATGCCATTGGATGAACGTACAGGAAGCTATCACAATGCCTTGGATGATGCCGTGTATCAAACCAAACACCTTTTGAAAATTCTAAAGAGTTGATTATGAAATTTGAATATGTGGCGTCAGGTCTTTCATTTCTACGGGTGCGATTCAAAGAATCACAGATGGGTGACACTGCCAAGAGATTGAATGGTATGTGGTCATTGCTTCGGGGTCAACACAATCATGAATTTTCTTTTCTGTATAACGCCTTTATTGAAAAGGAGTTTGGTGAATTCTTTCGTGATGTGTATCGTGGCAAAGGTGTGAATCAGATTTATGCTGACTCAGGTGGTCTGCAAATGATTACACTAGGCAAAACCATCACACCACAATTGAAGCAGGAAGTGTACACCAATCAAGGCAACTATTCAGATTGTGCCATGAGCTTTGATGAAATTCCGGTGTCATTGAAGTCGGAACGGTCATCCAGGTCAGACACCAGCAGCAAGTATTTTGACAGAAGCAAGTTTGAATGGTGTGCCAGAGAATCTGGCAAAAACATTCGTGACCAGATTGAAACCTTCCTCAAGATGGGATCTAAGGCACGTCCTTTCTTTATTGCACAAGGCAATGACTTGGACAGCTATGTTCGCTGGACAGAACTGGCCTTGGAGGAGATTCCCAAGGAGTTGCATGAATTCATTGGTGGCGTGGCTTTAGGTGCGGTGGCATTGGGCACTGGCACATTGGAAGATTGCAAGAGAGCCTTCTATTACACACAACTGCCATTGTCCAAGACCACACATCATTTTCATTTGTTGGGTGTTGGGTCAGTGTCTAGATTGCTTCCTGTGATTGCCATGCAACATCATGATATGTATCAGAACACTTTGGTGAGTTATGACAGCACCACTCACACGTCAGGGGTGCAGATGGGGCGATATTATGGACCAGACTTCAAGTGGATCACGCCAGGCAGATTGTTTCGTGATGATGAAAACAATTATAAGACAGAGAATGGTGGTCAAGGTACAAAAGATTACAGGTTCATCAATAGTGATGTCAGAAAGTATGTGAAAGATTACATTGTAGATGATGATTTCTTCATGGAAGCCATGAACATTCCAGTTCGTGCCTATCAGAAGTTGCACAATGGAAACTTTCTCCCACCACTAGAGGCATTCAGTGCCTACTTTGTGGGAAGCACCATGAACTTCATGCGTCACGTGGAAACTGTATCCAACGATTTCTCTAAGGCTCGTGAATTGGTGGATGTGTTGACCTTCGAGGCCACTTCTGACATGAGAAGTGTGAAATCTCGACAAGATTTTGAGCACTGGTTGCGACACACAAGTTCAAATTTGGATAGCACACCTATTAAAGATGGCCAACCCAAAAGTCTTCCGGAGGAGTTCTAATGGAAACTATAGAACGATACATTGAAGTAACATTTCAAAAGGAAGGAATACACAAGTATCCAGCTGCATTAGATGATCCGAACTTGAAGCATGTTCAATTTCTTGGATATCCTCATCGTCATATGTTTCATTTTCGTGTTCGTGTATCTGTGAATCATAATGACAGAGACATTGAATTCATTTTGTTCAAGCGTGAATTGGAAAGTTTGTACAATGGCATCTATGATATTGATTACAAGAGTTGTGAAATGCTGGCAGAAGAATTGATTGAGTATATCAAGATGAATTATCCTGGTCGTGTTGTGGAAGTTGGCGTCAGTGAAGATGGAGAGAATGGAGCCATCTTGATTTACAAGCCGTTCATCACATCTACTATTGCTTTGGTGCCTGCTGTATGATTTTCATTGTTTCAATTGAACCTATTGACCAACGTTACACTAAGCAATGGTATCACAACATTCCCAAGGACCTGGACCGTCGTGGATTGAAAAACAGAACCATTGGTGACCCGGTGCATTCTGACACCACTTCAGGTGCCTTTCTGAACTTCGCCTTCACCAACAAGTACAAGGCATCACAAGTGAAGCAGATTGCTGATTTGTTCCTGATGAATCAAGTGCAGCCTGGTGACAAGTTTCTGGTCACAGATGCCTGGAACTTTGCCATCACTGCCATCAGATACATGAGTGATTTGCTAGAGATTCCTGTGGAAATTCATGGCATCTGGCATGCTGGTGCTTATGATCCCACAGACATCCTGGGTATGAAGATGAAAGGTGAATCAGCCAATCATGCAGAAAGAAGTTGGTATCATGCCTGTGATTACAACTATTTCGCCACAGAGTTTCATCTACAGATGTTTCTGAACAACCTGAACATCACGCCAGCTGCTCACAAAAAGGCTATTCGTTCTGGACAACCTCATCATCTGATGAGGTTGGAATTATCCAAATACATCAATCTTCCCAAAGAAAACAAAGTGATTTGGCCTCACAGATACAATGCAGACAAACAACCAGAGATTGCTGAACAACTGGATGTGGTGATATCACAGAAGTTGAACTTGTCAAAAGAAGATTACTATCATCTGTTGAGCACTAGCAAGGCGGTGTTCAGTTGTGCCTTGCATGAGAATCTAGGCATCAGCATGATGGAAGGATGTTTGGCAGGCGCCATTCCCATTGTGCCAGACAGATGCAGTTATTCAGAAATGTATTTGAAGCCTTTCAAGTATCCTTCTGAGTGGACCAGTAGTTGGGACAACTTTCAACTTCATAAACAGAAAATGAAAGATTTTATTCAGGACAAGATAGACAATTATGATAGGTATGAAAGCATCATGGAACAACAACGTGGCATCTTGTCTTTGAAATATCTGAATGCTGACATCATGTACTCTTATCTTGCGAGGTAGTTGTGAAATATTATTCAACAAAAACTTTCGGCAATGACCGTGGATTGAGCTGTGCTTTTCGTCAGTGGCGTGCCACATCACATTGTAATCAGATTCATGGTTACAGCTTGGGATTTCGTTTCATTTTTGAAGCTGATAAATTGGATGACAGAAATTGGGTGTATGATTTCGGAAACACCAAGTGGATCAAGGCCTATCTCGAAGAAGCATTTGACCATACCACTGCTGTTGCTGCGGATGACCCACATCTAGCATTGTTCAAACAAATGGATGAGGCAGGTGTCCTGACACTTCGCATCTTCACTGGTGTAGGATGTGAGAAGTTTGCTGAAATTGTATACACGGATATTGCTTCACAGGTATCAGATGAAACACAACAACGGGTTCGATTAAAGAGCGTGGAAGTGTTTGAACATGGCAGCAACTCTGCCATCTACGAGGGATAAATCATGTCAAGAAAAGTTACTATAGAATTGGATTGGGAAACTGTAGACAGAATCGTGGTGCAAGAACTAGAAGAAAATCTTGAAGGGTTCATTCTAAGTTTGGAACAAATCAAGTCCTTTGGCACAACTGATGGCATCTTTAGTCAAGACCCGGAACAAGATGCCAAGGACCTGGAAGAACATATCAAGGCGTGCAGGATGATGATTGCCTACCACAAGCCATTTGATGAACAATGAAAATTGCCATTCTCACTGACACCCATTTCGGTGCCAGAAATGATTCTCAACATTTTGACTCTTATTTCAGGAAATTCTATGATGAAGTATTCTTTCCATACATTACTGAGCACAATATCAAAACAGTTTTTCACTTGGGTGATGTTTTTGATAGGCGCAAGTATATTAATTTTGCCACACTTCGTTCTTGCAAAAATTATTTCTTTGGTCCTCTAGAACAACATGGTGCAGACCTGTTCGTGATTCCAGGCAATCACGACACCTACTACAAGAACACCAGTGAAGTGAACAGTCCAGATTTGCTCCTTCGTGAATATTCCAATGTTCAAATCATTGAGCACTGTAAAGAACTACAGTTCGGAGGAAAAGATTTCAGTTTTGTTCCTTGGATTTGTCCAGAGAATCAAGCTGACACCATGAATTTTTTGAAGCGGCACAAGGGAATATGCCTGGGTCATTTTGAAATTTCTGGGTTTGATATGTTTCGTGGCGCCACCAATGAAGCCGGCATGGACAGACAGCTGGTGTCACATTATGACATGGTACTGACCGGACACTTTCATCACAGAAGCACTGATGACAACGTGTACTATCTAGGCAGTCCCTATGAAATGATTTGGAGTGATTTTGAAGATGTGCGAGGATTTCATATTCTGGACACAGAAACTTTGGAACTGACCTTCATACAAAATCCCAATCGCATCTTTCATAAGATTTACTATGATGACAGAAAGCCCACTGTGGATGCTTCCACATACAAGAAATGTTGCGTAAAGGTGATTGTCGTTCACAAAAATGACTATCAAAAATTTGACAAACTGCTGGATGCGTTGTATATTAATGAAGTGATTGAATTGACCATCCATGAAGATTTTTCTGAGTTTGAATCTGAAGCACTGGAAAGTGAATCAGTGAATATTGAAGATACTATGACATTGTTATCTGAATATGTGGACTCGGTGGAATCAGAAAAGGACAAAGAACGATTGAAAACGTTGCTGAAAACATTGTATGTTGAGGCACAAAATCTAGAGATATGATTTTTTTTCAAAAAGTACAATGGCGTAATTTCTTATCCACAGGAAATGCCTACACACAATTACAGTTGGATGAACGTCCCACTACATTGATTGTGGGGGAGAATGGAAGTGGCAAGAGTACACTTTTAGATGCCATCTGTTTTGCTTTGTTTGGTAAGCCGTATAGAAACATCAACAAGCCTCAGTTGGTGAACACCATCAATGGCAAGAATTGTGTGGTGGAAATTGAATTTTACATTGGCAACAAAACATATAAAATCATTCGTGGCATCAAGCCTGCCATTTTTGAAATCTGGGTGGATGGCAATCTCATCAATCAAGATGCTGCCAGCAGAGATTATCAGAAGTATCTGGAAGAAAACATTTTGAAATTGAATTACAAGTCCTTCACACAGATTGTGATTCTTGGGTCAGCATCTTTCACACCTTTCATGCAACTGCCAGCTGCTGCTCGTCGAGAAGTGATTGAGGACATCTTGGATATCAAGATTTTCACATCCATGAATCTGGTGTTGAAGGAAAAAATTACAGAATTGAAGAACAAGATGCAAGATGTGGACAACAAAATCACACTGGCAAAAAACAAAGCTGAGATTCAGCAAGATTACATCAAGACCTTGGAAGAGGATCGTGATGCTAGAATTGCTGACATTGAGGTGAAAATTCAGGAGGCGGACAATGAGGTCCATAATAAACGCAATATACTACTTCATCTTGATGATAGAAGAACTGGTCATTTTAACAGTATTGGGGATGCATCTGTTGTTAACGAAGCTGTTTCCGAAATTCTACGGCAAGTCCGAGAGTTCGAATCCACAGCAGCGTCCATAGAAAAAGAAATTTCTTTCTATCATAACAATGATACTTGTCCCAAGTGTAAACAAGGCATTGAACATGATTTCAAGAAGGATATTATTGATGAACGGTCTGAGGATTTGAAGAAGGTGCATGGCAACATTGAACAGATTGAAGACCAGAAGGTATCTCTCCAGGAACGTTTGGCTGAAATTGCCAGTATCAATAAAGAAATTGGCACATTGAATGAGGAAATTGCCTCAGTGAAATCTGAACTAGCCTCCACAGAACGATTCATTCAACGGTTGGAACTGGAGAAGGCAGATGTCAGTCAGAAGGTGGGTAACATAGATGTAGAGAAAACCAAGTTGAAGGACTTGGCTAAAGAAACATTGGGTGTGGTGAAGGAACGCAGTGAATTGAATGAACTCAGTGATTACTATGATATCGCTGGCATTCTATTGAAGGACTCCGGCATCAAGACCAAGATTATCCGACAGTATCTCCCGGCGATAAATAAACTCGTCAACAAGTTTTTGACATCCATGGACTTCTTTGTCCAATTCACACTTGATGAGAAATTTGATGAGGTTATTAAATCACGTTATCGGGATGATTTTAGTTACGAAAGCTTTAGTGAAGGCGAGAAACAAAGAATTGATTTGGCGCTTCTGTTTACGTGGCGTACAATCGCCAAGCTCAAAAATTCTGCTAGCACTAATCTGCTTATTCTTGATGAGGTGTTTGATAGTAGCTTAGACACCAGTGCCACAGACTATGTGATGACGTTGTTGAATACTTTAGGTGATAGCACCAATGTGTTTGTGATTTCACATAAGGGTGACCAATTGTTTGATAAGTTTGCACACATCGTGAAGTTTACCAAACGACAGAATTTCTCTGTGATGGTATAATAAATACTAGAGGATGATATGCATTTCAATATTGATGATTTACACCTGATTCATTTCACTGATGAACGCATGACCACCAAGCCTCCTGCGTTTGACTTTGAGAAAGATGCAGACAAAGCAGCAGAACTGGCAGATGTGCTACATCAGAAGATGGTGGAGTGGGATGGCGCAGGATTGTCTGCCAATCAAGTGGGACTTCCGTATCGTGTGTTCGTGATTGGCACCAAAGAAGAAAAGATTGCCTTCTTCAATCCCAATGTGGTGGGAGTAAGTAAGAAAGAAGTGGCCATTGAAGAAGGGTGTTTATCATTTCCAGGATTCTATTTGACACTGAGGCGTCCTGCAGAAGTTGTGATGGAGTGGCAGAATGAGAAGGGAGAAATGAAGTCTGGCAAGTTTCAAGGGATTGGCGCCAGAGTACTACTACATGAGTATGACCATATGGAAGGTATCAATTTCACATTTCACGCTTCTCATTTCAAGTTGAAGTGGGAACTAGATAAATGGAAGAAGCGTCAGCTCAAACACCAAAAACGGTTAAGACATGGAAAATGATTTCGATTTCGGGTTCACATTTGCTGATGATGATTTAGGTGTACCACAGCAAGTTGTTCCCACAGCAACACCAGAAGATGCAGAATTTAAAAGTGAATTGTTGGACAAGATTTCAGCATTAGAAAATAAGTTGGAAGAACTCACGACAGGTGATACAACCAGTTTGATTGAACAGCACAAACAACTGGTGACCTCAGAAGTTCGTGGAAAGTTGCAACAAGTAGAACAGATGATCCTTCCTCTTCTTTACAATCTCCAAAAGAATCCTGACAAGGAATACATTCATTGGCCGAATCGTAAAGACATCATTCAGAAACAAATTGATAAAATTCTAAAGGTGACGAGATATTATGGAGAAAGCAACAAATGAAATTCCTGGGGGCTCGGCAGCATTCATTGACCGGCCCATTTCTAAAGTTCATAAGTTCTATCTTTCAGGTGAGATAAAGTCACCTTCTGAATATGTGCATTGGTTTGAAACCATAAGAAATTCAAGTGAAGCTGATGTGGTGGTGTTACACATCAACAGTTACGGCGGTGATTTGTTCACAGCCATTCAGTTCATGAGAGCCATAGCTGAGACCAAGGCCAATGTGGTGGCATCTGTGGAAGGTGCTTGCATGAGTGCAGCCACAGTGATATTCTTGTCAGCCAAGCATTTTGAAATCAGCAAACATTCCATGTTCATGTTCCATAACTACAGCTCAGGTAGTTTCGGTAAGGGCGGCGAGATGTACGACAACATTGTGCATGAACGTGAATGGAGTAGAAAGTTGTGGAAGGATGTGTACACAGGATTTTTAACAGAAACAGAAATCAATTCTATCTTACAGAACAAAGACATCTGGATGTCAGGTGAAGAAGTTAGCAGACGATTGGAAACCAAATTTAAACCCAAGTCCCAAAAGCCCAAAACTCCGAGAAAGAAGAAGCCTGTAAGTCGTTGATTTTCAACAACTTACGCCGGGACTTGACAAAGAATGCCCTAGCAATTATACTTAATGTATAGCTGCTAGGGTTTTCTTCTGACACGGGGGTTGTATGGCGAACGTTTTGGACTCCACCAAGAGTACTCTGGGTCGGCTTCTGGCCGCCGAGGACATTCGTATTGAACACCAAAAGGTTCGCGGTCCTTCATTTGATGTGAAGAACCGCGTGCTTGTTCTCCCCATCTGGAAGGACATGGATGCCGACTTGTATGACCTGATGATTGGTCATGAGGTGGGTCATGCCCTGTACACGCCGGTTGAGGGTTGGGTGAGCAAGGTTCAGGAGTATGGCAAGGAGTATAAGACATTTCTGAATCTTGTGGAAGATGCGCGTATTGAAAAGAAGATGAAGCGCAAGTATCCTGGGTTGAAGCGCCCTATGTACAATGGCTACACTCAGCTGGTGGACCGTGGCTTCTTTGGTGTCACTATGGAGGACATGAAGCATCTTCCTTTTGCCGACCGTGTCAATGTGTATTTCAAGTTGGGTGCTCGTACTGACATCACATTCACTCCGTCAGAACAGGACCTGGTGGATCGCATCGAGGCGGTGGAGACGTTCGAGGACGTGATGTTGTTGGCCAAGGAGTTCATGGATGTGGCCAAGGATGAAAAGTCCGAACTGGATGATTTGTTTGAGAACCTGATGGAGGCGCTGGACAATGTTGAACCAGGTGAGTCGGGTAATGGTGAGACCATCAGTGTCCAGGACACCATTGACCGTCTCCGTAAGGCAGGTAAGAACCATATGGCAGATGCTTTGGAGAAGGCGTCTGACAAGGCCAAGCAGAAGATTCAGGATTGGATGAGCAAGGATGAGACCTCTTCCATCACTGCCGACGCGTTGGAACAGAATCAGGAAAAGCTGATTGATGAATCTGCTTATCCTGCCACGTATGTACATTTTCCGAAATTGGATGTGAAGAAGTTTGTGGTGGACTGGAAAAAGACTCATGAACAATTGAAGTTCAATCCGGTCACAGAGTCCGAGCGTTTGGAGCTGTACAACAAGTTCATGCAGGCCAATCGCAAGTACATCTCACACATGGTTCGTGAGTTTGAGCTTCGTCGCAATGCCAAGCAGTTTGCCCGCGCCAAGGTGAGCAAGACGGGTGAACTGGACATGAATCGCATCTGGAGTCACAAGTTGTCTGAGGATCTGTTCCTTCAGACCACCACAGTACCTGATGGCAAGAATCATGGCATGCTGATGTTGATTGATATGTCCAGCAGCATGCAGGACAACATTGGTGACACCATTGAGCAGCTGGTGAGTCTGGTGATGTTCTGCCGCAAGGTGAACATTCCTTTTGATGTGTATGGTTTCTATGACACAGGTTCTGGTGCTCAGGAAGATGTGAATTTCGAGGTAAATAGAAATGATGAAACCATGGGGGCTATACAGATTCCTGGTCATTACTTCCGTTTGAAGCAGTTGTTTCACAGCAGCATGAAGACCCAGGAGTTCATGAAGGCCATTCAGAATGTGTTGATGTTGGCATATTGCTTCAAGCACACCTATGGTCGGTACTACTGGCAGGCGAGCCTCGGCGGTCTTCCCACAGGGTTTGACCTGGGATCCACACCGTTGAATGAAAGCATCCTGGTGTTGAATCATGTGGCTCAGCAGTTCCGTGAGGAGTATCGTATCGAGGTGTTGAACACCGTGATTCTCACAGATGGTGAGGCCACCAATGGCCTTCAGGTGATGGGTATCAATCCTGATTATCCGGAAAAGGGTGTGTATCCCATTAATTTGGGTCTTCGCACCATCATTGAGAATCGCAAGACCCGCCATCAGATTGCCTGTAACACAGGTTACTATCAGGGTTACACCACACAGTTGTTGGAGATGTACAAACATCTGACAGGTTCGCGTGTGGTGGGCATCTACTTGATGAGTGGTCGTAACTACAAGTCTCAGGCCTATCGCAAGTTGCAGATGAGTGTGGATGTGGTGAATGACGCAGCATTTGACCAGCAGTGGAAGCAGGAATTCAACAAGCACAAATACATTGGCTTGAAGGTTCGTGGCTATGACACCTACTACATGGTGCCAGGTTCTGAAATTGGTATTGAGGAAATGGACATGGACAAGGCGTTGCAGGAGGTGAACACTTCACGGAACGGATTATTGAAGGCATTCAAGAAAATGCAGAATACCAAGATGGTGTCCCGTGTGTTCCTGAACGCCTTTGTGAAGCAGGTGGCGTAAGTTGTTGATTTTTAATGGCTTAGCCCCTCTTGACAACTGGCTGAAAAACAGTTATATTTAATGTATGGTGCGTGAGATGTATAACTTCATCATGGAGGTAGTATGACGGTACAGCGACTGGTGGATGCTCTTCGGAAGACTGGCAAGGAGGAGTTCACTCGGCCTGAGGTGGTTCAGGTGGCTCAGTCCATTGGTGTGAATCCTAGTCCTTTCTTGTCCAATCATGCCAACAAGGTTCGGCGTGGTGTGTATCATGCAGGTGGCATCATCTTGGTTCCAGTGAATGGCAATACTTCCCATCCTACTACTGAGGTCGTGAACATGACTAACAACATCCCTGCTGTGATGCATCTGGCCCAGCCCAAGTTGAAGGTTGAAGTGGACAATCTGGTACCCAAGAAGGATGCCACTTATGTGGCGTTCGGGTTCCATAAGGATCTCACCACCATCTTGTCCAGCAAGAATTTCTATCCGGTGTTCATCACTGGTCTGTCCGGCAATGGTAAGACCACCATGGTGGAGCAGGTGTGTGCCAATCTGAAGCGCGAGGCCATTCGTGTGAACATCAGCATTGAAACGGATGAGGATGACCTGATTGGTGGCAACACCCTGATTGATGGCAATGTGGTGTATCGTGAGGGCCCGGTGCTTCTGGCCATGAAGCGAGGTGCTGTTCTGATTCTGGATGAGTGTGACCGTGGCAGCAACAAGTTGATGTGCCTTCAGGCCATCTTGGAAGGCAAGCCCTACTTCAACAAGAAGACCGGCGAGACAGTGCATCCGGCGGCTGGATTCAACATCGTGGCCACTGCCAACACCAAGGGTCAGGGATCGGACTCTGGCAAGTATATGTCAGCTCAGATTCTGGATGACGCCTTCCTGGAACGTTTCGCTGTCACCATCGAGCAGGAGTATCCTTCCAGCAAGGTGGAGAAGAAGATTGTGATGAAGAAGATGGAGCGTGTGGAGAAGGTGGATGAGGACTTTGCTGACAAGCTGGTGGCATGGTCGGACATCATCCGCAAGACGTTCAAGGATGGGGGAATTGATGACCTCATCAGCACGCGGCGTCTGGAGCACATCGTGAACGCCTTCGCAATGTTTGGTAACAGGATGAAGGCCATTGAGATGTGTATCGCTCGATTTGACTCTGACACCAAGACGGCGTTCATGGATTTGTACACCAAGGTGGATGCTGGTGTGGAGATGCCCACGGCTGACGCGGCCGTGGTGGAGGAGATAGAGGAGATGGGAGATGACGCTGAACCGGTTTGTTTGTAATAGGAAAATCATCTGGGTGCTGTCATGACTAATCCCATGGTGAACTATTCTGAAATCACGAAGCAAACTACTAGTGAAATGTACAATGTGCGGGATGAGTACAAAGAAAACACCTACGAGCAGAATGTTGCCATCACGATGAGTGAGCAACGCAGGTTCTCTGTGGGATGTATCAATATCACAGGTGAGTTAAACATCGGAATGATGATTCGTTCGGCGTGTCTTTTTGGGGCTGAGAATTTTTACATCTTTGGACGCAAGAAATTTGATAAGCGTAGCACTGTAGGTGCTGAGAAATACATTAATATTGTCCAATATACTTTTGATGACCCGATACACGCCGACGAATCAATCTTAAATCAATTGAAGCTTTTGAATCACAATGTTGTTTTGTGTGAGCAGGATGGTTATGTTTTGAAAAAAGATAATCACGCATTTTATAGTAGTCTACATTTACAAAACCATACTCCGCTATTCATTTTCGGCTCAGAGAGTCATGGAATTCCAGAGGTTATCCGATTCGCAAACTTTGAACGTATCAGTATTCCACAACGTGGGGTTCTTCGGTCATACAATGTGAGTGCCGCAATGAACATCATTGTCTGGGATTATTTGAAGGAGATGTATCTATGAATCCAAGATTTTCTGTATCTGTACCTAACTCCCTGAAAAAAGACATCATAGAGTTTGCTTTGAATGAAAAAAATGATAAGTATTTTTCTTTGAACCGAACATCTTCTGTGCGCAAGGGGTGTATTATCAGTAACTATCCAGAATTATCACTTAGTGAAGCAATACACACATTTGCGGTTTCTGCCTATAAAAGTATAGGTGTGGATTCATTTGTTCCAGAACATATATTTGGCAACTTTATAGGCGTAAATCTTGAAGGTGGATTCGTGCACGACCATCGTGACCCACGAAATGACAAAAATTTCATTCACACTAGGTTCAATTTTCTTCTACAAAAGCCAGAAACCGGCGGTGATCCTGTTATAAATGGAGTGCTGTATCCGATGAATGAAGGGCAAGGTTGGTTGAATTTGGCATCTGAATGGTTACACGGTTCTACTACTGTGATAGGAAAACGAGAACGAGTGGTGTTAAGTTTAGGTGCCTATATTCATCCTGGAGTCATAAAATATCTTACTGATGAAATGGAAACAGCAGTATGATTTGTACTGAATGTAGAACAAATAACCAAAAAAGTAAAGTGTACATTACAGACACGTTTTATGATTTGCAACAACCCCAGGATAGGTTTTTTGATGAAGATGGAAAGTGGCACTGTCACGACATCAATCCTACCACAACCAAATATCAATGTTCCAATGGACATGAATGGAGTGAGGTGAAATATGCCACATGCTGGTGTTATGAACTTGACAAAAGATGAAGTGCTTGTTATGTTGAAGAAGGCTTATGTACGAGGTCTATATGAACACATGGAACAACGATATAGGCATCCAGGTGACAAAGTGAAAGACTATCCAGTTATCAATATTCACAATCATGCAATAGAAGATTTAATTCAGGAGTGAACATGAAACCTATCAGTCCACGATATCCCACCTATGTTGTCTATGAAGGATATGACCGAGCTCTTGCCTTGCAATCTGTGGGTGAGGGATGGGCATCTCTTATTCATGAAGTGTTTGATTACATGGAACAGATTCATACACCCACCAAAGTGGTTCAAGTCAAAGAGAAGTGGGGTGGTCTTCGCATCTACACCGATGTGATTGACTATCGCCTAGATGAAAAAATTCGAGAAGCAGAAAAGAAAAGTTTTACAATCTGTGAAATATCTGGTGAACCAGGTAAACTTCGCAACTGTAATGGATGGTATCGTACTCTTTCTGATACACATGGAAAAGAGTTTCCCGTGATAGAGGAGTGAACAATGGAAGAAATCAATTACAAATTTCATGAGGACAGAGCTCTCAATGAATTGAAAGCCTACATAGATTCCACTTATGATGAACATTATTCCAGAAGCAAGTTTCAAGCCACGGAATTCATCATTGATGGTGGTCATGGTGTAGGTTTTACTGTTGGTAACATCTTGAAGTATGCACAACGATATGGCAAAAAGAATGGCTACAACAGAAAAGACATCTTGAAAATCATACACTATGCTATTATATTACTACACATTCACGATGCAGATGAACACAACACAACTGAGGAGTAACCGTTATGAAGATTAGCAACAAAACCATATCCCTGCTTCAGAGCTTCGCACAAATCAGCAGCAATCTGCTGGTGAAGCCTGGCAAGAAGCTGACAACACGTAACGCTGTGAACAGTATTCAGGCACGTGCTGTGGTGGATGAGACATTCCCACAGCAGTTTGCCATCTATGACTTGAACCAACTTCTGTCATTGATTTCTGTGTCCGAACATCCTGACATTGAGTTTGGTAACAAAAGCCTGGTGATTCGCTCTGCCAATGGGGGAGAAACTGAATATTTCTATGCTGATGAAAGTTTAGTAACGGTGCCGAACGAGAATCCTCCTCAGTTGGAGGATGTGTACACGTTCAAGTTGACAGCATCTGATATTCAAACCATTGTGAAGACCGCCAGCATTGTGTCTGCCACAATGTTGAGCATTGTGTCTGACAAGGGTAAAGTGACACTCAGCATCAATGACCCGAAGAACAGCACTTCTCACAGCTACAAGAAGCCTTTGGGTGATGCCACATCATCTTTCAATGTGAAGATGGCTATTGACAGCTTCAAGGTGGTGGCTGATGAGTACAATGTTCGTGTGGCACACGCCGTGGCCAAGACAGGCAAGGTGATGGTGTTCTTCTTTGAGTCCACTTCTTCTGACTTAACATATCTTATTGCGGCTGACTCTACATCTAAGGTGTAATCATGGAAGCCAATCGTGAGCAGTTTCTTTGGGTTGAAAAATATCGTCCGCGGAAAATCAGTGATTGTATTCTGCCTGACAAATTGAAAAACACATTCCAGGAGTTTGTGGAACAGGACAACATCCCGAATATGTTGTTGTCTGGCACAGCTGGGACAGGTAAGACCACAATCGCTCGGGCTCTGTGTGAAGAATTGGGGTGCGACTACATCATCATCAACAGCTCGGAAGAGCGAAATATTGATGTGTTGAGGAATAAAATCAAAGACTTTGCAAGTACAGTTTCGTTGGCCGGCAAGGTCAAGGTCAAGGTGGTGATACTTGATGAGGCAGATTACCTCAATCCTAATTCCACACAACCCGCACTTCGTGGATTCATCGAGGAGTACAGCAAGAATTGTCGGTTCATCTTCACGTGCAATTACAAGAACAGAATCATCCCGCCACTTCACAGCAGAACAACGGTGATTGATTTCAGGTTGGAGAAGGAGGATCGTCCTGTGGTGGCGACCAAGTTCTTCAAGCGTGTTCAAGAAATTCTGATAAAAGAGAATGTCACATTTGATTCCAAGGTGGTGGCAGAGCTGTTGAACAAGCACTTCCCGGATTATCGTCGTGTGTTGAATGAGATGCAACGGTACTCTGTGTCAGGCACCATTGACGCTGGCATATTGAGCAATGTGTCTGATGCCAACATGAAGGAGTTGTTGGTGACACTTCGTGAGAAGGACTTCAAGAAGATGCGAACCTGGGTGGTGAACAACATGGACAATGATCCGAATTTGTTGTTCAGAAAGATATATGACTTCTTGTTGCCTGAGGTGGTTCAGGTTCCCCAGCTTGTGTTGCTGTTGGCTGATTATCAGTACAAGGCAGCGTTTGTGGCTGATGCTGAAATCAATCTAGTGGCGTGTCTGACAGAAATCATGGCTGCCTGTGAGATGAAGTCATGACCGAGAAGAACCTTGATGGAGAAATCATCAAGGACTGGATTGTAGAAGATTACAAGATGCCGAAAATCAGTCCTTTTGATTTCGTGAATGCCATTAATTACACCAAAGAAAATTTGATGGTGGATGAGTGGAGTGAGAAGCAGTACAATTCGTTTGTTGTGAACAAGAGTTTGAGTTTCGGGGCTGACACAGTACACATAGCCAACGAAATGAACAGTCGTCCGCATTTGGACAAGCGCCTCCAGTTTGACTTCCTTATAAATACCATTAGACCTCGAAAGAGGTATAACAAATGGTTGAAGGCTGATGAAGTCCAAAACCTTGAAGTGGTGAAACAGTATTATCATTACAATACTGAGAAGGCACAACAAGCTTTGAGGATCCTATCACCTGACCAAATAAATACTATTAAGGAACGTTTGAACACAGGTGGCTTAACAAATGGCACATGATTTAATTAATATACCTAGTATCCCAGGATACAATCCTTTGGAAGTGAAATTGGTGAATCAAGATGACTTTCTGAAGGTTCGTGAAACACTCACTCGTATAGGTGTGGCTTCACGCAAAGACCAAACATTGTATCAGAGCTGTCACATCCTGCACAAGCAAGGCAGATACTTCATTGTGCATTTCAAGGAACTGTTTGCTTTAGATGGCAAACAAGCTGACTTGTCTGACAATGATTTGCAACGCAGAAACACCGTGGCTCATCTGTTGGAAGATTGGGGTCTGGTGGAGATAGTGAATGATGATGTCTGTGAAGATACGGCACCATTGTCACAAATCAAAGTTCTGGCCTTTGGTGAAAAAAGAGATTGGAACTTGGTGGCAAAGTACAACATCGGTAAAAAGAAATAAATAGAAGTACTTGATTGTAGGGGTGTTAGGAGTTATCATTAACCTTAGATACGCCGAAAGGGTATCACTAACACATTCGCTCGACAGGAGGAATTATGACACGTACCTATACTTTCAACACATCCAGCATTGGTGGTCCATGGGCTATTGGTTTTGATAGTCTATGGGACCGTTTACACAACATTGAAACGGTGAATAGTTCCAGCAACTATCCCCCATACAACATCATCAAACATGATGCTGAAAACTGGAGCATCGAACTTGCTGTGGCTGGCTTCAAGCGCAGTGAGTTGGATATTGAATTGGCTGAAGGTGTTCTCACCATCTCAGCTAAGGCTGAATCCACTGATGAACAGCAATATGTTCACCGTGGTTTAGCCAAGCGTGCGTTCACTAGAAAGTGGACACTCGCAGATGACGTAGTAGTACATGAAGCTTCATTGACTGACGGTGTGCTTTCCATCAAGTTGGAACGCATCATCCCAGAAGAAAAGAAGCCACGTAAGATTGACATTTCGTAATTAAGTAGTCCTCCTAACACCCCTACAATTGAGTATATCATGGCTTTACTTTGCATCAAAACGCTTCTAGGCGAAGATTTAATTGGTGATGTTGAGATACGTGACAACACCGTAGACATTGACACACCACTCATGGTGATGATTGTCCCAAACGAGAAGGGACAATACAGTGTGGGGCTGGCTCCCTACATGATTTTCTCAGCCACCCGAAAGTTCACGTTTGAAAAGAATCATATCATTCTGTTCACGGAACCTGCTGATGAAATTCGGAATCAATATCATAACATCACAGGAAAAGGTATTGTTCTTCCCACCAGACCAAAACTTGAATTAGTTCCATAATAACAGGGGTGCTTGACATCCCTGTTTTGCTGTGTTATATTAACTGAAACATTCACGACCCGAAGGAGGTTGAATGAAGAAGTTCTATACTAATGTGTTGCAATTTGGTAACAAGTTGCTGGTGCGAGAAGTTCGTAATGGAAAAAAGGACAATCACAAGGTGGAGTTTCGTCCCACCATGTTCATCAAGTCCAAGAAGGAATCCAAGCACAAAAGTTTGTTTGGTGAAAATCTGGAGCCCATGAAGTTTGGTGACATCAATGATGCCAAAGAGTTCATGAAGAAATACAAAGAGGTGGAGAATTTTCCCATCTTCGGCAACACCTCCTTTGCCTATCAATACATCACAGAAGAATATCCAGAAGAGGTGGACTATGATATTAGTCAACTCACCATCTTCACTATTGACATTGAAACTGCCTCAGAGAATGGATTTCCTAGTGTGGACAATCCCATTGAAGAGGTGTTGTTGATTACTGTGCAAGACAACATCACCAAGAAGATTACTACATTTGGTGTCAAGAAGTTTGATGTGCAGAACATTCAGAAAAATTTCGAGTATGTGAAATGTAAGGATGAGGCTGACCTTCTTCTTACATTTCTTCGTTTCTGGCAGATGGCTGCTCCTGATGTGGTGACAGGGTGGAACACACAATTGTTTGACTTGCCTTATCTCATGGTTAGAATCAAGCGAGTATTAGGTGAGGATCGTGTGAAGGATCTGTCACCGTGGCGCATTGTGAATGAGCGACCTGTGACTGTGAATGGGCGTGAATATCTCACAGCCGACATCTATGGCATCAGCAACTTGGATTATCTGGACTTGTACAAGAAGTTCACCTATTCAGCACAAGAAAGTTACAAGTTGGATTACATTGCTCAACAAGAGTTGGGTCGTAGAAAGTTGGAACATAGCTACGAGACATTCAAGGAACACTACACAGAAGATTGGCAATCATTTGTGGAGTACAACATCGTGGACGTGGAGCTGGTGGATGCCTTGGAAGACAAGATGAAGTTGATTGAACTGGTCATCACTATGGCCTATGACGCCAAGTGCAACTTCACAGACATCTTCTCGGCAGTGAGAACCTGGGATTGCATTCTACACAATCATCTCTGGGACAAGAACATCATTGTGCATCAGAAAAAGGAACATGAAGGCAGAACCATTGCTGGTGCCTATGTGAAAGAACCCACGCCTGGCAAGTATGATTGGGTGGTGGGTTTCGACGCCGCATCTCTGTATCCCAGCATCATCATGCAATACAACATGAGTCCTGAGACCATGATGGTGGGTATCACGGCTGACGCCAGTCCAGAAATTCTGTTGCAAGGAGATGTGAATTTCCATGACTTCTTGAAGAACAAGAATTTTGCCATGGCAGCTAACGGCTACTGCTACACTCACAAGCATCAGGGATTGTTTCCTGAAATCGTGGAGAAGATTTTCACAGAACGTGTGTTCTACAAGAAGAAGATGATTGAGGCACGAAAAGAGTATGAGAGAACCAAGGATGTGAACCAGGTGAAGCTCATCAGCAAGTACAACAACATTCAGATGGCCAGAAAAATTCAATTGAACAGTTTGTATGGTGCCTGGGCCAATCAATACTTTCGATTCTATGATGACAGAATTGCCGAAGGCATCACTCTGACTGGTCAGTACATCATTCAGCATGTGGGTCGAGCCTTGAATGAATATCTGAACAAGGTGTGTGAGACAGAAGGTGTGGAGTACACATTCTATTCTGACACAGACAGTTGCTACATCACATTGGATCATTTGGTACAGAAACACTTCTCACATCTGGACAAGAACAAAGTGGTGGATGTGATTGACAAGTTTTGTAAAGACAAGGTGGCCAAGGTGTTGACAGATGCCTGCAACCATATCATGCACGCCACAAATGGCTATGCTTCCAAAATGGAATTCAAACGAGAGGTGATTGCCGACCGTGCCATCTGGGTGGCCAAGAAGCGATATGCCTTGAATGTGTATGATAGTGAAGGTGTGCGATACAAGGAACCCAAGTTGAAGGTGCAAGGATTGGAGATTGTCAGAAGCAGCACGCCTGGCAGTGTTCGACAGTATCTTCGGGATGCTGTGAAGATGGCATTGACCTGTACACAAAAAGAAATTCAAGACTTTATTGCTGATTTGGAACAGAAGTTTCATCAGATGACACCAGAAGAAATTGCCTTCCCTAGAAGTGCCAACAATCTGGAGAAGTATCATTCTGGTTCAACCATCTACGTCAAGGCCACGCCACTTCATGTACGAGGTGCTTTGTTGTACAACCATTATATCAAAGTGAAGAAATTGGACAAAAAGTATGAAATAATTAAGGAAGGAGACAAAGTGAAATACTTGTATCTGAAAGAGCCTAATCCCATCAAGGAGAACAGCATCGCCTTCACAGTCAATTTACCAAAAGAGCTTGACTTACACAAGTATGTTGATTATCATACTATGTTCGACAAAAGTTTCTTGGAGCCTATGAGAACCATTCTGGATTGTCTGGGATGGAGTACAAATAAAGTTGCCACATTGGATGACCTATTCTAAGGAGATGTTATGTCATTAGTCAATAAATTACGTAAAAATTCCACAATTCGTGAAACAGAAATTCTAACTGACAGCAAATTTTTCACAGCCAAGGACATGATTCAAACTCCAGTGCCTATGATTAACGTGGCGCTGTCAGGTCGTTTGGATGGTGGGTTGACTCCTGGCTTGACGGTGTTCGCTGGGCCCAGCAAGCACTTCAAGACGGCTTTTGCCATGTTGTTGGCCAAGAGCTATCTGGAGAAGTATGATGATGCAGCCATCTTGTTCTATGACTCAGAGTTTGGTGCGCCAGCTGGTTACTTTCAGAGCTTTGGCATTGACACAGACCGTGTGATTCACACACCCATCACAGACATTGAACAACTGAAGCATGATATGATGTCACAAATCAACAACATTGAACGTGGCGAGCATGTCATCATCATTGTGGATTCAGTAGGCAATTTGGCTTCCAAGAAGGAAGTGGAAGATGCTTTGGAAGGCAAAAGTGTGGCTGACATGACTCGCGCCAAGCAACTGAAAAGTTTGTTCAGAATGAGTACTCCTCACTTGACCATCAAGGACATTCCCATGGTGGTGGTGAATCACACCTACAAGGAAATTGGTATGTTCCCCAAGGACATTGTGTCAGGTGGCACAGGCATCTACTACTCGGCTGACAACATCTTCATCATTGGTCGTCAGCAGGAAAAGGATGCTGATGGGTTGACGGGTTACAACTTCATCATCAATGTGGAGAAGTCTCGCTTTGTTCGTGAGAAGAGCAAGATTCCTGTTGAGGTGTCATTCGAGGGTGGCATCAGCACCTGGTCAGGTCTTCTGGACGTGGCTCTGGAATCAGGACACGTGGTGAAGCCGCAGAATGGATGGTATCAGAAAAAAGGTGAAGAAAAGAAATATCGTCAGAATGACACATATGCCAAAGAGTTCTGGATGCCCATCTTGAAGGATGCATCATTCCAAACCTGGATCAAGGAGAACTACGCCATCTCCGCCACATCATTGGTGGCAGAGTTCTCTGATGAGATGATTAACCAGGAATATGACAATGCATAATTATAAAGTGAAACCCAATCACGATTACAAGGATAATATCAAATCGGATTACTATATTGAAATCACAGATGGCCCTTTTCAAGGATTGTGTTTCGTGTTTGGCCCCATTGAGTTTGCTGGTGAAGATGAACAAGGTAATGGAAAAATCAATTTCGATTATCACTTGTTGTTCATCCCTGAAACTGTTAACTTTGAAGAAGATAAGTTTGAGATAGAACAGGTAGCGGCTGGTGTGCTGCAAAGAATTTTAGAAACTTTGGTGGAGAAGAACTCTAATGAAACTGGAACTGGTGATACTGAATCAGCTGATGAAGGACGAAGATTATCTCAGGAAGGTGATACCCTTTCTGAAGGATGAGTACTTCACAGACTGGTCTGAACGGAAGGTCTTTCAACATCTGAAAACATTTGTGGGGCAATACAACGCCGCTCCCAGTTCAGCAGCGTTGAACATTTCATTGCAGAATGACAAGTCGTTGACAGAAGAGGAGTTCACAAACATCACAGAAGTGCTCACACAATTTGGTGAAGCTCAATCCAACAAGGATTGGGTGTTGAATGAAACTGAAAAATTTTGCAAAGACAAGGCGGTGTATAATGCCATTGTACAATCCATTCAAATTATTGATGGCAAAGACAAGAAGTTCACTAACGAAGCTATT
>Ga0194116_10000217_pt1 | contig 113771 bp, 114 predicted proteins | sample TA2MahsurfametaG_4_FD_148617 | JGI IMG/M metagenome (GOLD analysis project Ga0194116, IMG submission 148617) | Freshwater microbial communities from Lake Tanganyika, Tanzania - TA2015008 Mahale S9 surface | ecosystem: Environmental > Aquatic > Freshwater > Lake | place: Tanzania: Lake...
CCTCGCTCGTGTATCTCTGCTTCGCCATCGTCCACGTCTCCTGTCCCTTTTTTGAACATTAAACATGGACCAAAAATACCGGGTCAGGTCAGAGGGACTGCCTGCCGAGTTGTGCGCGATCAAAAGAGTCGCGCTCTTCGTCCCTTCGGTATTGGGTGCGAACGTCACGCTGACTGTACAGGTGGCTGTTGGCGCGAGTGAGGCAGAGCAATTATTCGTTTGCCCGAACTGCGTACTGTCCGTTCCCGTGAAGGTAATTGCCGCAGCCAAACCGCCAGTGAACACGAGGTCAGTCGTGCCTGTGTTGCTGACAGTGACCGTCTTCGTCTCGCTCGTTGTCACTGATCGCGTCCCGAACGACAAAATAGGCGGTGTTACCGAGACAATCGGGTTGATACCTACCCCGCTGACCCCGACGGACGTGGTGTTTTCAGCACCGTTGTACGCAATCGACAAACTCGCCGTCTTGGCTCCGATCGTGGTGGGAGTAAAGGTGACGCTCGCCGTGCAACTTGCATTCACGGCGAGAGACGCCCCGCAGGTTGTCGTCCGAGACAACTCGCTGGCATTGGTCCCGGTCACGGTGATCGCACTCGAACCGCCCCCCGTGAACACAAGTTCGCTTGATCCTGTATTGCTGATGGTGACGGTCTGTACTGCGCTCGGAACATTGATCCGTTGATCGCCGAAGGCGAGATTCGTTGGCGTGATCGAGATCGCGTCGGAGGTGCTGATACCGGTGAGCCCAACCGCGCTCGGACTACCGGGAGCATCATGCGCGATGGATAAAGAGGCACTCTTACTTCCCGATCTGATCGGCGCGTAAGTGACACTGACCGTGCAGCTCGCACTGGGCGCCAACGTGGCAGTACAGGTGTTCGTTTGGGCGAACTCGCTGCTGTCTGTTCCCGTGACGCTGACCCCACTTACCGAGAGATTCGCCGCACTCTCGTTAGTGATCGTCACCAACTGCGCTTCACTAGTCGTATTAACGGATTGATTGGCGAACGAAAGGGTCGAGGGCGAAAGGCCAATCCATCGCGTGATACCTGTACCGCCGAGCGGGACCGCAGTGGTACTGAGTGTACCGTTGTGCGTCCCGTTATGCGAAATAGACAAACTCGCGGACTTCGTGCCGGTGCTCGTTGGATTAAAAGCAACGCTGATCGTGCAGGTTGCGTTCGGTGCGAGTGCCGCCTTGCAGTTATTCGTCCTCACGAAGTGGGCGTTGTCGGTCTCCGTCACCAAAGCGTCGCTCACCGTGAGGTTTGTGGTTCCAGTGTTGCTGATCGTCAAGACTTGAGTGGAACTCGTATTGATTACCTGACTACCAAAGGAGATACCGGAAGATGACAAGCTTAGAATCGCATTGATTCCTGACCCGCTCAACGAGACCGTGCTCGGACTGTTCGCGGCATTGTGGGCAATCGACAAAGTCGCCGACTTGGTGCCCGTGCTGTTAGGCGTGAAAGTCACGTCCACCCTGCACGTCGCGCCCGGTGCGATCGAAGCCCCGCAAGTGGTAGTTTCAGCGAACTGAGCGCTATCGGTCCCCGTCAAGGTGATTGCATCAGGCCCGCCACCAGTGAACACAAGATTCATTGTCCCGCTGTTGCTGATGGTGATCGACTGGACAGCGCTTGTATTGATTCGGGCACTGAATGATCGACTCGTGTGAGACAGTCCGATGATCGGATTCGCACCTGAGCCCATCAAGGACACCGTAGTCGGGCTACCGATCCCGCTATGCGCAACGGACAAGGCCGCTCCTTTGGCACCGACGCTGGTCGGCGTGAACGTCACACTGACCGTGCAACTCTGGTTCGGCGACAGCGTTGCCGCACAAGTGGTCGTCCGCGCGAAGTGCACGGAGTCGGTGCCCGTCACGGTGATCGCGTTTGCGGGACCATTTGTTAATACGAGGGTCTCAGTGCCCGGATTGCTGACGGTGATGGTCTGTGCCGTACTGGTCGAGTTGATGAGCTGATTGGCGAACGACACGCTGAGGGGCGTCACACTGATCGACCCTGCCGCTCCGGCGCCGTTGAGAGTCACCGTGGTCGGACTGCCGACACCACTATGCGAAATCGCCAAGCTGGCCGTTTTTCCGCCTGTAGCACTCGGCGAAAAGGTCACGCTGATTGTGCAGCTGGCATTTGGCGCCAGCGCAGCGGAGCAATTATTTGTCTGCGCGAACTGCGTGCTGTCTGATCCCGTCACCGAGACGCTGCTCACCGTGAGGTTCGCCGTACCGGTGTTGGTGATCGTCACCGACTGTGATCCACTGGTTGTGTTTACCGTCTGATTCTCAAACGTCACCCTGGAAGGCGCGATGGAAATACCGGGAGCTGTCCCTGTCCCGTTGATCGCCACGGACGTCGGGCTGCCCGCGGCGTTGTGCGTAATGCTCAGGCTCGCCGCTCTATCCCCCGTCCCGGTCGGGCTGAATGTGAGGCTGATCGTGCAGGTCGCGTTCGGCGCCAAAGCGGTAGAGCAGGTATTTGTTTGGGCGAACTGAGCCGCGTCCGAGACGCTAACACCCGTCACCGACAGATTTGCCGTTCCAGTATTGGTGATCGTGATCGACCGCGCAGCGCTTGTCGTGCCGACGAGTTGGTCGGAGAACGTCACCGAGGACGGCGAGACTCCGATGGTTGGTGCGACACCCGTTCCCCAAAGGGCGACAGTGCTCGGACTCCCGGTGGCATTATGCGAAACCGACAGATTCGCGGATTTCGCACCCGTGCTTGCGGGCGCAAAAGTCACACTGTTCGTGCAGGTAGCGTTCGGTGCGAGCGCGGCAGAGCAAGTGTTCGTTTGCGCGAACTGCGCGCTGTCCGTCCCCGTCACCGACACGCCGCTCACCGTGAGGCTTGCGCTACCGGTGTTCGTGATCGTGACGGTCTGCGCACTGCTCGTGGTGTTGACCAGTTGATTGCCAAACGGCAGTGTCGAGGGTGAGAGACTGATGCCGGGTGCGGTGCCCGTTCCGCTGAGCGAAACGCTGCTCGGGCTGCCCGTGCCGTTGTGCGTGATCGAGAGACTCGCCGACTTCGCACCCGTGCTCGCGGGCGTGAACGTCACGCTGATCGCGCAGGTGGCGTTGGGCGCAAGCGCCGCCGAGCAAGTGTTGATCCGAGTGAACTGAACGCTGTCTGTCCCAGGGACCGACACACCGCTCACCGAGAGGCTCGCGCTGCCGGTGTTGGTAATCGTCACCGTCTGCGCAGAGGTCGTCGTGCTGACCAGCTGATTGCCGAACGACAGCGTCGAGGGCGAGAGGTTGATGCCGGGGGCCGTGCCCGTTCCGCTGAGGGCCACCGTGCTCGGACTACCTGTGCCGTTGTGCGCGATCGAGAGGCTCGCCGACTTCGCGCCCGTGCTTGCGGGCGCGAACGTCACACTGATCGTGCAGGTGGTGTTGGGCGCGAGCGCGGCGCTACACGTATTACTCTGCAGAAACTGCGCGGCGTGATCACCCGTCACCGACACCCCGCTCACCGTGAGGTTCGCGGTACCCGTGTTCGTGATCGTGAAGGCCTGCGCAGAGCTTGTCGTATTGATCGGTTGATTGCCGAACGACAGTGTCGAAGGCGAGAGACTGATGCCAGGTGCAGTACCTGTACCACTCAGCGCAACGCTCGTTGGGCTAGCCGTACCGTTGTGCGTGATCGAGAGGCTGGCGCTCTTACCACCCGTCGATCCCGGCGTGAACGTCACACTGATCGTGCAGGTGGCGTTGGGCGCGAGCGCGGCGCTACACGTATTACTTTGCGCAAACTGCCCGGCGTGATCACCGGTCACCGACACACCACCCACCGTAAGGTTTGCGTTACCCGTGTTCGTGATCGTCACGGTCTGCACGCCGCTCGTAGTGTTGATCAGCTGATTACCGAACGACAGTGTCGAGGGTGAGAGACTGATGCCGGGTGCCGTGCCCGTTCCGCTGAGGGCCACCGTGCTCGGACTACCCGTACCGTTGTGCGCGATCGAGAGGCTAGCGCTCTTGCTGCCGGTCAATCCCGGAGTAAATGTCACACTGATCGTGCAGGTGGCATTCGGTGCGAGCGCGGCGCTACACGTATTACTTTGCGCAAACTGCCCGGCGTGATCACCGGTCACCGACACACCACCCACCGTAAGGTTACGGGTACCTGTGTTCGTGATCGTGACGGTCTGCGCGGTGCTTGTCGTGTTGATCAGCTGATTGCCGAAGCTCAGACTCGACGCGCTCGCAGCGAGAATGGGTACTCCACCACCCTCGCCCGACAGCGCGATGGCGCTGGTCGCGCCCGCGGCGTCATGCTTAATCAAAAGCGTCGCTACCTTTGCCCCACTCGAGGCGGGCGTGAAGCGCACATTGATGCTGCAGCTTGCCCCTGCACCAACAGAAGTCCCGCAATCATTGACTTGTGAAAACTGCAACCCCCCAGACCCCGATACACTGATGCGGCCGATATTAAGCGCTGCACTACCGCTATTACCGACAGTGACGAGTCGAGGGGCGCTAGCGATGCCGACGGGCTGAAGACCAAAATCGACACTCGTCGCACCGACCTGAATGACCGGCGAGATCCCTCGCCCTTCCAATGAAATGGTCGTCGACCCGCCGCTTGCGTTATGTTCGATCGCCAAAGCTGCTGTCTTTAGACCGAGACTCGTCGGCAAAAAACCGACGCGCAAGACGCAGCTACTGCCACGCAAAATTGTGGCACCGCAATCGGATGAGACCGAAAAATCACCGCGGTCAGCGCCTGTCACGGCGATACGAGCGATTGATAAAGCGGTCGTACCGGCATTGCGTACCATGATGGACTGCTCAACGGCTGCTATACCTATTCGCTGCTCGAGGAATGCGACACTCGTCCTTGACACCTCGACAATAGGTTCGCCGACTCCACTACCGCCGAGCTCGACCCGACTGGGACTACCGAACCCGTTATGGGAAATCCGCAGGTTGGCAGCGTGGCTACCCTCACGCGAGGGTTGAAATGTAATGTTGATCGTGCACAACGAGCCGGTCGTGAGACTCACACAGTCCGATGACGTAGAAAACGCGTCCGCATCGAAACCCTCGACTAAAATTCCCGAAATCGCGAGCTTCGCAACCCCCCGAGTTACGCACGGTGATTGTTTGCAACACCGCGCCCGAGTTGACTGCGCGCGTGCCGAAATCGAGAGCTCTTCGAGAGATCAAAAATACGGGCTCTGGCGCCGTGGGTCTCCCCTGAAAATAGCCTTGAGTCAGATAGTGGCGTGCGAGCGCCGTGGCCGCGTCATCGACGGACGATTTGCTGTCTGTGCCGGCGATCGGTCGAAGGTCCGGATTGAGCGATACGTACATCGCCGGATCGAACATGACTTCGCGTCGCTCAAAATAGCCTTGTCGCAGGTAATGCAGCACGGCCTTGGTCTCGTCGACGGCCATCGACTCGATCAAATCGCCGTGGCTCGCGGAATAATTGAGCGGTTCGAAGCTGATTCCCCGACCCTCGTTGAATCCGAAGTTCGCGTAGTGCGCGCGCTCTTTGGCGACATCCGTACCGATCGACTCGATCAAGTCGGGGTAGCTCGCCACGTACTTCAACACGTCGAGTTCCGAAAGTGTCGACGGCGCCGGTACCGCACCCTCGACAGAGAGCGACAGCGTCGAGCCAACCCCCGAGACCAAAATCCGCGAGGGACTTCCATCAGCGTTGTGGGCAATGGTCAGCGTTGCGGACTTGCTGCCCGCAGTAGTCGGCCGGAATGTCAGGAATATCGTGCAGTCCGACGCACCAGGGACCGCGCTGCAATCATGCGCGACGCCAAATTGCCCGGAATCTCGACCACCCATCGATACGGAGCTGATGCTCAGCGTACCCCCGCCGACGTTACGCACCAGCACAGTCTGACGAGCGCTGGTCCTGTTGAGCGGCTGCGCCCCGAAGCTCACCGAGCGTCGGCTAAGCTCAATCGCAGGGCCGGAATTGGCGGCGCGCTCCCCTGATAAATCCACTTCGGATGCTTGTAGCGTCGGTAACCAAACGCCGAGGCTAATGAAGACAAGCGCAACTCCACCGACCCTAACCCGGCGCCGGTTTTTCTCAGATGATTGATTTATCGACGAAAAAGCGCGCATCGACTGCTGCCCCTCGGGCGCTTAAAAGACGCCTCAAGGAGGGGAAGGCAAGATCTATGCCGCCAATAAATTGACGACGCTAAATGAAGAGCGCGGTAATCACCATCGTGATGATCGAGCCGAGGGTCGCCAAGGCCATATCCTTTTGCGCGTCCCATTCATCGCCCTGCGCTCCGATGTAGGCGGCGCCCTGCCCGCCGCCCAAGAGCTCGGTCATCCACCACTCGAGCACCTCGAAAATCATGCTGCTCGCCATGATCAGTGCCGGCGACAACACATAACTCCAGGCGCCGACGGGTCGGGCATACAACTCGAGAAGCTCGAAAAGCGGATATCCCACAAAAAGCCCGTAGGCGAAGTGCACCGCGCGGTCGTAGTGATTACGCGCCCAGCCAAAGATTTTGGACAGCCGTACGCCAAGCACGGCGTGCGCAGCGTCGTCGTAGGGCACCCGGACATAGGTATAAAAGCCGCCGATGGTATGCAGCACCAGGAAGCCGACGATGAGGGTGTAGGACAGGTTACTGAGCGGCGAGCTCGGATAAGTCCAAAGCAGCGCCACGACCGTGACGATAGTCAATGAGTTTTCGGCGATCCAGACCTGACGATCGTGAGGACGAATCGCGAGGCTCAGCCAAAAAACGCCGAACGCGATCAACAACAGGTGCAGATAATCCATGTGCGCTGGACTCTCCGACAGCGGTCTAGTGACGCTTAGAATGACCTTTCTTGGCAGCGCCGATCCGCTTGATCTCGAGCGGCCTACCGCGAACGATGATCCCCGCAAGGTGCTTCAATATATGGACAGGAATCTGCGCTGGCAAACGCACCAGTGTATGGTCGTCGCGAATATCGATGCCGTTGATCTCACTGCCGTGCATGTCCCCTTCGTGCGCCAACGCACCGACAATATTGCCCGGCTGCACACCGTGCCGTCGCCCAACTTCCAGACGAAAGATGGCCTGCGGCCCCTCCGGTCGACGCGGCCGAGACGTTTTTTTGGCCAGTGACTCGCGACCCTCTTGCGAATCGCTCTCATCGATCAGCTCGCGCGACTGCGCGTCGTGACTCTCCGCAGATCGCTTGGCAACGAACAATGCCCGCCCGGACTTGGCGAGCGACGCCAACGCCGCCGCCACGTCGAACAAGTCTGCACCGCTTTCACGCACGAACTCTTCAATCACGGCCCGATAGGGGGACAAGTCTTGCGACTGCAGCATGTCCGCCAGCTCTTTCTTGAATTTCTCCGCGCGACGCGCATTCACTTCCTGCACAGTCGGCAACGCCATCAGCTCGATGGGCTGACGGGTAGCGCGCTCGATGATGCGCAGCATGTTGCGCTCGCGCGCCGCGATGAAAAGAATGGCTTCGCCTGAGCGCCCTGCCCGACCGGTGCGGCCAATCCGGTGCACATAGGATTCACTGTCGTAAGGCACATCGTAGTTGACGACATGCGTGATTCGCTCGACATCGAGCCCGCGGGCTGCGACGTCGGTCGCCACGACGATATCGATCTTGCCGCTTTTCAGGGCGGCGATAGTCCGCTCACGTTGTGCCTGCAAGATATCGCCGTTGAGTGCGGCGGCGGCAAATCCGCGGGCTTTTAGCTTCTCCACGAGCTCCACGGTCGACTGTTTGGTCCGTGCGAAAACCAACATTGCATCGAAGGTCTCGACCTCGAGGAGACGCGTCAACGCATCGAGCTTGTGAATGCCGGAGACGAGCCAGTATCGTTGCCGAATATTGGCGGCGGTCGCGGTCTTTGATTTGACCGTGATCTCGCGGGGCTCTCGCAAATGTTTTTGCGCGATACGCCGAATCTGCGTGGGCAAGGTCGCCGAAAGCAAGACTACCTGTCGCTCAGGGGGCACGAGCCCGAGGATATGGTCGATCGCATCGACAAAACCCATCTGTAGCATCTCGTCGGCTTCATCAAGCACGACGAAGCGAATCGTCTGCAAATCGAGCGTGCCGCGCTCGAGGTGATCGATCACCCGTCCCGGCGTCGCCACGACAACATGCACACCGCGACGCAGTGCATTGAGCTGCGGCGTATAGCTCTGTCCACCATAAATGGGCAGCACGTGCAAACCCGGCATGTGGCTCGCATATTTTTGAACGGCCTCGGCGACTTGGATCGCGAGCTCGCGAGTCGGCACCAGTACGAGCGCTTGCGGCTCACGACGATTCACCTCGACCTGCGCGAGCAACGGCAGGGCGAAAGCAGCAGTTTTTCCGGTACCCGTCTGGGCCTGCCCGATCAGATCGCGGCCTTCGAGCAAGACCGGAATGGTTGCGCGCTGAATGGGTGACGGCGACTCGTAGCCGACAGCGGCGAGGGCCGTCACCAAAGTTGCAGGCAAGCCGAGGTCGGCAAAGGTTCGTTCGTCGTGTTCGTTGGTAGCCATCGCGTGATCGTGGGGCCTTTAAGATCGAGTCGCGATGCAGGTCACGTCGTGACAACCCCCGGGAAAGGCTCGTCGCAGGGGGATCGAATCGAGGTTGGTAGCGGGGGTAGGATTTGAACCTACGACCTTCGGGTTATGAGCCCGACGAGCTGCCAGACTGCTCCACCCCGCACCAGTTGGGCCGCGAAGTGTACAGGGATGCGATCACCAACTCAACCAATCGATGCGCCGAGGCGCCGCTCAGCCGAGAACCCGCGCACAGAGCTCGAGCAGAGCCTGCGGAAAGACGCCAAGCGCGACCACAGCCGCGGCGTTGAGGCCGAGAGCGAGCCTTACCCCACCATGACGATCGGGTATCGGCAAATCACCAGGCGCATCGAAGAACAGGATCTTCACGACTCGCAGGTAATAGAAGAGACCGATCACCGAGACGGCTGCGGCGAACACCACCAAAAGCAAATGACCCGAGGCCGAGAGTGCGCCGAAGATCTGCAGTTTGGCGATAAAACCAATCGTGAGTGGAATACCGGCCGAAGAGAACATCAGCACCATCAGCACGAAGCTCAACAACGGGTCGCGCGCATAGAGCCCTTTGTAATGCTCGAGCTCATCGGCCTCAACACCGGCGCGCCCCGCCAACAGCACGACGCCAAACGCCCCCAAGGTAGTGAGCACGTAGGCGAGCGTGTAATAGAGCGCCGCCTCATAGCCCTGCTCCGTGCCTGCGACGAAGCCAAGCAGAATGAAGCCCACATTGCCCACCGCGGAATACGCGAGCATGCGCTTGAGATTGGTCTGGGCGATCGCGACGACATTGCCGAGGAGCGCCGAAAGCACGGCGACGATCGTCAACATCTGGATCCAGGTGTCCGCGATGCCACCCAAGCCCTCCGAGAGCAGTCGGAATGCGAGCGCAAATGAAGCGATCTTCGGCGCCGTGGCGACGAACAAGGTTACCGACGATGGGGCCCCGTGATAGACGTCCGGGACCCACATGTGAAACGGCACGCCACCGAACTTGAAGGCGACGCCCACCACGAGAAACACCACGCCCATGATGAGACCGATGCTGGGCGGACCTTGCAGGCTGGCCGCTATTTCGCCAAGCAGCAGCGTACCCGTCATGCCGTATACCAGCGACATACCGTAGAGCAGGCACCCCGAGGCGATTGCACCCAACACGAAATATTTCATTGCCGACTCGGCGGCGATCCCCGAATCGCGATCGAAAGCGACCAGCGCATAAAGCGACAGCGCGAGTAATTCGATGCCGATGTAGAGCGTGAGCAAGCTCGACGCGGAGATGATCACGAAAATGCCAAGCATCGCCGTGAGAACGAGTACGTAATATTCGCCCTTCAGCAGCCCCCTCGCCTCAAGGAAATGACGCGAGTAAAGCAAGCCCACTGCGACGAACAGCATCGTGAAGAGCTTGAGTACCGTGGCGAGAGGATCGGCAATGTACATGCCGGAGAAGAGTTCGACCGGCGCCGGTACCTGGGCATAGCCAAGCGTGAGCGCAGCGCCCACCCCGATCACGAGCAAGGTGAGCGTCGGGGTGATGCGGCGCGCTGCCGCACCTGAGAACACGTCGACCAGCAGGACGAGACAGATGGCTGCGGTGAGATAGATCTCCGGCAGTGCGGGCGCGAGCGATGCGAGTGTGGGAATGGTGCTCATGTCAGGATTCGCGTGATCTCAAGGCAGCTTGCTCGTGACGATCTGTTCGACGAGATGCTGGACGGAGGGCTGCATCACCTCGAGCAGCGGCGCCGGCCAGACGCCGAGCAGCAACACGCCGAAGGCCAGCAGTGCGAGCACAAAAAATTCCCGGCTGTGCAGATCGTCGAGTTCGGCGACTTGCACGTTGCCGATCGGTCCGAAGATCACGCGCTTGACCAACCACAGCGTGTAGGCTGCGCCGAGAATCAGCGTGGTAGCAGCCAGGAAGGCGTACCAGAAATTTGCCTTGAAGGCAGCGATGATCACCAGAAACTCGCCGACGAATCCGGAGGTTCCCGGCAAACCGGAATTTGCCATCGCAAAGAGCACCATGAAGGCACCGAAGATCGGCATGCGATTGATGACACCACCGTAAGCGCTGATCTCGCGGCTATGCATCCGGTCGTACATCACACCGACACAAAGGAACATCGCTGCCGAGATCAGACCATGCGAGACCATCTGCACCATCGCCCCGTCGATGCCCATCCCCGCTCCCGCAAGCGATCCCGTCTGCGTCGAGATGTCGAACACCAGAAAGCAGCCAAGCGTCACGAAGCCCATGTGCGCAATCGATGAATAGGCGATCAGCTTCTTCATGTCGGTCTGCACCAGCGCAACGAAGCCGATGTAGACCACGGCGATCAGAGACAGCACGATCACCAGGGTGTCGAGTTCGCGCGCAGCATCGGGAGCGATCGGCAAGGCAAAGCGAAGGAATCCGTAGCCGCCCATCTTCAACATGATTGCGGCCAGCACCACCGAGCCGCCGGTTGGCGCTTCGACGTGTGCATCCGGCAACCAGGTGTGGACCGGGAACATCGGGATCTTCACGGCGAAGGCTGCGAAGAATGCGAAGAAGATCCAGAACTGCTCGTCGAGCCCAAGCGGTAGTTCCTGCAAGGCCACGATGTCGTAGCTACCCGCCTGCAGATACATGTAGATCAGCGCGACCAGCATGAACACCGAGCCGAGGAAGGTGTAGAGAAAGAACTTCAACGTCGCGTAGACACGGCGCGGTCCGCCCCAGATGCCGATGATGAGGAACATCGGGATCAGCATCGCTTCCCAGAAAAAATAGAACAGCAAAGCATCGAGCGCTGCAAAGACGCCGACCATCAAACCTTCCATGATCAGGAAGGCCGCAAAGTATTGCGTCGGACGATCCTCGATCACCGTCCACGCGGCGATCAACACCGGGATGGTGACAAAAGTCGTGAGCAGGACCAACGGTAGCGAGATGCCATCGAGCCCAAGGTGATACGTGGCATTGAAGGCAGCGATCCAGGGCAGTTGCTCGACGAACTGAAACGCTGCCGTAGTGGTGTCGAAGCCGCTGTAGAGTGGGATGGACAACACGAAAGCAGCGACCGCCGTCGCCAACGCCACCCATTTGGCGAGCGCAATTCGCGAATCACCGAGCGCGAGCACGGCAACGCCGCCCGCGATGGGGAGCCACACCAATAACGACAGCAATCCAGACTGCATCATTCTTCTCGTCGTACGTCAGGCGATGAGCAGGAACCACGCCAGCAGCGCGGCCAAGCCGATCATCATCCAGAACGCGTAGGAATAGAGGTAGCCCGTCTGCACCCGCCGGATCAGCCCGGAGAGCGCGGCGACGAGATTCGCCGACCCGTTGACCATTACCCCGTCGATGACGGCCTGATCGCCCGCTTTCCAGAACACGCGACCGAGCACTCTGCTACCAGCGGCAAGGACGTTTTCATTGAACCAGTCGAAGTAATACTTGTTGTCGAGTATCGGGCGGAGCGGTCTCAATGCCGCACCAATGCGCTCCGCTGCAGCGGGGTTCTTGAGAAAGAGATACCACGCCGCGACCACACCGCCGAGCGCCAACCACAGCGGCGGATGACCCACTGCGGCGAGCGCGAACGAGGCGGGATCATGAAAGTGCGAGGCAAGTTCGGCGAGGACGTCATTTTGCTCAAGTACCTGAATGGCATCGCCAAAATAGCCACCAAACAGCACGGGCTGTACCGTCAAGTAGCCGATGATCAGCGAAGGGATCGCGAGCAGGACCAGCGGCAAAGTGACGACCCAAGGACTCTCGTGGGGCGTGCCGCCGCCCTTGCCATGACCGTCATCATGCGCATGATCGTCATGATGCGCATCGTCGTGCTTGTCCCCTGCCCCATTCGCCCAACGCGGCGCGCCGTGGAAGGTCATAAATATCATGCGGAAGGTGTAGAGCGCTGTCATGAACACGCCAAGGAGTACACACCAGTACGCATAGGTCGCACCCCAGCGATCGGCTTCGTGAACGGCTTCGATAATAAAATCTTTGGAGTAGAAACCGGACAGGAACGGCGTACCAATCAGCGCAAGTGCACCAATCCAGCAAGTTGCCGCCGTGACGGGCATTACCTTGGCAAGCCCGCCCATCTTGCGCATGTCCTGCTCGTGATGCATGCCGATGATCACCGAGCCCGCCGCCAGGAACAGCAAGGCCTTGAAGAACGCGTGCGTCATCAAATGGAAAATCGCGGCGCCGTAAGCTGACGCGCCGAGTGCCACCGTCATGTACCCGAGCTGCGAGAGAGTCGAGTAAGCGACAACGCGCTTGATATCGTTGTTGACGATGCCGAGAAAGCCCATGAAGAGCGCCGTGGTCGCACCCACCACCAGCACAAACGACAACGCTGCCTCGGACTGTTCAAAGAGCGGCGAGAACCTCGCCACCATGAAGATACCCGCGGTCACCATGGTCGCGGCATGGATCAGTGCCGAGATGGGCGTCGGACCTTCCATCGAATCCGGTAGCCAGACATGCAAGGGCACCTGCGCCGACTTGCCCATGGCGCCGATGAAAAGGCAAATGCAGATGAGGGTCATCGCTGAAACGGTAAAGTCGTTGGTCAGCGCAAAACCGGTTTGAGCGATCTGCGGGGCCGCCGCGAAGGCGTCACGATAATCGAGTGAGCCCGTGTAGTAGACAACGCCCGCGATGCCGAGCACGAAACCGAAGTCGCCGACTCGGTTGACGAGGAAAGCCTTGAGATTCGCAAAAATCGCGCTCGGCTTCGTGTACCAGAAACCGATCAACAGGTAAGAGACGACGCCCACCGCCTCCCAGCCGAAGAAAAGTTGCATGAAGTTGTTCGCCATCACGAGCATGAGCATCGCGAACGTGAACAGCGAGATATAGGCGAAGAACCGCTGATACCCCGGGTCGTCGTGCATGTAGCCAATGGTGTAGACGTGCACGCAGAACGAAACAAACGTGACCACGCACATCATGAGCACGGAGAGATGGTCAACCAGAAAGCCGATCTCCATGCGCACGCCGTCACTGACCAACCACGTGTACACCGAATCGTTGTATATCCCCACCTCGCCACTGATCAGCTGCCAGGTGATGTGCGCGGAGAGCAGGAACGCGAGACCGACCGCCGCGATCGTCACGACATGCGCGGCGGTGCGGCCGATCAGTCGACCGAACAGTCCCGCGATGATGGCTGCCGCGAGCGGCAGCAAGGGTATCGCCAGCAGGACATTCGGGTTCATTGAGGCGGCAGGCGACATGGCAATCAACCCTTCAAGGTGTCGAGATCTTCGACATTGATGCTGCGACGCTCACGGAAGAGCACCACGAGAATGGCGAGGCCGATTGCCGACTCGGCGGCGGCAACCGTCAGCACGAAGAACACGAACACCTGTCCGTCGAGATCGCCGAGGAAGCGCGAGAACGACACGAAGCTGAAGTTGACCGCGAGCAGCATCAACTCGATGCACATCAGGAGCAGAATCACGTTCTTGCGGTTGAGGAAAATGCCGGCGATAGAAAGCGCAAAGAGAATCCCCGACAGGGTGAGCATGTGCTGCAGGGTAATCATCGCGTATCACCCTCGCCGCTCTGGCGGTCCTCACTGCCCCGAGAATCTGCGACGCCCTCACGCGTGACGCCCTTGACGAGACGCACTCGATCCTCGCGACGAACAGCCACCTGCTTGGCAATGTCCTGAGGCTTGAGTCCGGGGCGACGCCGCATGGTCAACGCAATCGCCGCGACGATCGCGACGAGCAGCAACACGGCTGCCAGTTCGAACGGATAGACGTACTGCGTGTAGAGCACTTCACCGAGCTCACGCGTATTGCTGTGATCTGCCGCCTGACGAACCACGCCCACGGTGGCATCAATGCCGAAATCCTTGAACCAGAAGACGGCGATCATCTGCGCAATGACCACGAGTGACACCAGCCACCCGAGCCAGGCATAGCGCGTGAATCCACGCTTCACTTCCTCGACGTTGATGTCGAGCATCATGACCACGAACAGGAACAACACCATCACTGCGCCGACATAAACCAGCACCAGCACAATGGCCAGAAACTCCGCTTCGATCAACAACCACAACGCCGCGCTCGTGAAAAAGGCGAGCACGAGGCTGAGCGCGGAATAGACCGGATTGCGGGCGACGATGACCCCGAGCGCTGCCGCAATCAGGATGGCCGAGAAGCCGTAGAAAAGCAGTTGCACGAACACCGGTCGTTTTCCCCTATCGCGCTGCGCTCAGCGGTACGGAGCGTCGGCTGCCTTGTCGGCATCGATCAGCGCGGCGTACCGCTCGCCCACCGCGAGCAGCTTGTCCTTGGTCATGATGTTTTCGCCACGGTTTTCCATGTGGTACTCATGGATCCGCGTTTCGACGATTGCATCCACCGGGCACGCCTCTTCGCAGAACCCGCAATAGATGCACTTGAAAAGATCGATGTCGTAGCGTGTCGTGCGCCGCGTACCATCCGCCGCGACGTCCGATTCGATGGTGATGGCGAGCGCCGGACACACCGCCTCGCAAAGCTTGCAGGCGATGCAGCGCTCCTCGCCGTTCGGGTAGCGGCGCAGCGCATGCAATCCGCGAAAACGCGGCGACTGCGGCGTCTTCTCTTCGGGATAGTTCAGCGTGACCTTCTTGCGAAACAAGGTCTGCGCAGTAAGCGCCATGCCGCCGAGCAACTCGGTCAGCAGGAAGGTCTTGGCGATGCTTGGCAATGACATGGGTCACTCCTTTGCTGCCGTCAGGATTTCCACGGGCCGACGCCCGCCCAAAACATCACGCCCTCGACGGCGATCCAGACCAAGGTGACCGGGATGAGGATCTTCCAGCCGAGACGCATGATCTGGTCGTAGCGATAGCGCGGAAAGGTGGCGCGGTACCACATGAAGCAGGTCAAAAAGAAAAAGAGCTTGAGAAACAACCAATGAAAGCCGGGAGCGGCCAGCGGATTATCCGCAGCCAAAATCCCCTCGAAGGGACTCAACCAACCGCCAAGGAAGAACACCGCCGTCAGCGCCGAGATCAACAGCATGTTCGCGTATTCGGCGAGGAAAAAAAGCGCGAAGGCGATACCCGAATATTCGACATGGAAACCAGCGACGATTTCGGACTCGCCCTCGGCCACATCAAACGGGGCGCGGTTGGTTTCGGCGACGCCCGCAATCACATACACGACAAAGAGCGGGAAAAGCCAGAGCACAAACCAGCTGCTGGCACCGCCCGACTGGGCACGCACGATATCGCCAAAATTCATGGTGCCCGCCGCCATGACCACACCAACCAGCGCAAAACCCATGGCGATTTCATAGGCCACGACCTGCGCAGCAGAGCGCATCGCGCCGAGGAATGCGTATTTGGAGTTGGCAGCCCAGCCGGCGAGAATCACGCCATAGACACCGACCGACGTCAGCGACAAGAGATAGAGCAAGCCCGCATCGATATCGGCGATGACGAGATCCGGATCGAGCGGCATCACGGCCCACGCGGCGAACGCCGGCACGAGCGTGATCATTGGCGCAATGCGGAACAGCCATTTGTTGGAGGCCGAGGGAATCACGACCTCTTTGACGAGCAACTTGATGACGTCGGCAAAGGGCTGAAAGATCCCGGGCGCAAAACCGAAGATGCTGCCCACGCGATTCGGGCCCTGTCGCAGCTGCATCCAGCCGATGACCTTGCGCTCCCAGAGCGTGGTGAACGCCACCGACAAAATGACGGCGACGGTGACCAGCAGGATCCATACGGTGGAACGCAAGTAGTCGGGCAACGATGTCCAAAAGGCGAGCAGCGCGTCCATCAGCCCTGCCCTACATTATTAGCCGCAAGCGCGCGACTCGCACGCGCAACGGCGGTCTGTTGCAAAGCAGCACTGCGACGCAACACCGCATCGATCGAATACATCGGGATATCCAGCATGCCGAGGTCGAGCTCGGCGGCGCCTGCGACTGCCTCAATCGCCGGCACATGCGTCGTGACCACCGACGTCGGCACCGCGCCACCGGCATTCGCCTCGATGAGCCGCGCGAGTTCGACGCGGACTTCATCGGAGCTCTGAAACGCAAAACCGTCGAGTCCGAGCTCGTTGCCGAGCACTCGCAGGATTTTCCAGCCCGGGCGCGCCTCGCCGATTGCGGACGCCACACCCGTCTGACTCTGCCACCGCCCCTCAAGATTGACGTAGGTGCCGGACGTCTCGGCGAAACTGCCCATCGGCAAGAGCACATGGGCGAGGCGCCGCAATTCCTCCGTCACGAAGGGGGTGACCGCAACCACGCACGCCGCGCTGGCAAAAGCCCCCTCGGCGAGCGTCGGATCGGCCATGTCCATGGAAGGTTCGATCGCACCCACCAGCAAATAAGCTCGCTGCGCAGACTCGAGCATGCCGCGGGTATCGAGACCCGTCGCGCCGTCCGCAAGCGCCATGCCCCCCGCGCCGCGATGCGGGAGCACCCCCGCGACCCAAGCCCCCGCTGCATTGCCACCTTCGGCAAGCGTGCCCAAGGAGGCTCCGGTCAGATGCGCGATTTCATTGGCGAGCGCACGCAGATCGGCTGCGGCCGGATGTCGCAGCGCCATCGCACCGAGCCACACTGCGCGCGCGTTGCCATGGCAGAGCGCCTCGGCCGCCGCCCGGTGCGCCGCGGAGGGCTCGATTGCCCGCAGCAAACTCATGAAGTTCTCGCGCGGCTGTGCACCGCTGAGATCGACCACCGCGCGCAGAATCCCCGCCAATTCATGCGCCCACTCGCTCGGTCGATTGACGAGCTGCGCTGCGACGTTGAAACGATATTCGCGTGCAACCGAATCGACGAATGCGGCCTTGGCGCGCCCGCGCACCACGGCCTTGCGCAAGCGATGCGCGAGCAGGGGCAATTCGGCACGCAAATGCGAGCCCACGACCAAAACACCCGAGAGCCCATCGACTGCAGCGAGCGATACGCCGAGCGAAGGTTGACGGGGATCCGCGCCTGCGTCGCGAAAATCGCGCATGCGCAACCGATGATCGATGTTCGCGGAGCCCACGCCGCGTGTTAAACGAGCGGCAAGTTGCATCTCTTCGAGCGTGCAAGATGGATGCACCAAGGTGCCGAGCGAAGCACCCGCCGCGGCAAGACCGCGCGCCGCAGCACCCAAGGCCTCCTCCCAACTCGCTACACGCCAACCGCTCGCCTCGCGCAGCATGGGCCGCTGCAGCCGATCTTCGGCGAGCACGCCCTCGTAGCTGAAGCGATCGCGATCGGCGATCCAAGTTTCGTTGATGTCGTCATTCGCGCGTGGCACCACGCGCTTGAGCTTGCCGCGCAGCACATGACCGAAAAGATTCGCGCCGAAGCCGTCGTGTGGTGCGATGAAGGGCACCTGGGTCATTTCCCAGGAGCGACCCTGATAGCGGAACGGCTTCGAGTTGAGCGCACCGACCGGGCAAAGATCGATGATGTTGCCCGAGAGCTCATGATCGACACTGCGCTCGATCCAGGTGCCGATTTCCATATTCTCGCCACGACCCGTGGTACCGAGCTCCGGAATTCCCGCGATGTCCTGGCCAAAGCGCACACAGCGCGTGCAATGAATGCAGCGCGTCATGTCCGTGGAGACGAGTGGTCCGAGGTTTTTATCTTTGACGACTCGCTTGCGCTCGTTGAAGCGCGCGATATCGCGACCGAAACCCATGGCGAGATCCTGCAACTCGCACTCGCCGCCCTGATCGCAGATCGGGCAATCCAGCGGATGGTTGATCAGCAGAAATTCCATGGTCGCTTTTTGCGCACCGATCGCGGCCTTGGACTTGGTGAAGATCTTCATGCCTTCGGCGACCGGTGTCGCGCAGGCGGGCAGTGGCTTCGGCGCTTTTTCGACCTCGACCAGACACATGCGGCAATTCGCCGCCACCGGCAACTTGTCGTGATAGCAAAATCGCGGCACGTAGGCGCCGTGCTGATCGGTCACGTGGATGATCATCGCGCCCTTGCGGGCCTTGACGGGCTGACCATCGACTTCGACGTTGATCAAATCGTCTTGTGGATTAGCGGCCATCTCTCGCGCACCCCGGCTTACGCCGCCTCCTGTTGGCCATCGACGAGGCTGCGACCACCGTGCTGGATCATGTATTCGAACTCGTGGCGATATTTTTGCACGAAGCTCTGCACAGGCCATGCCGCGGCGTCACCGAGTGCACAGATGGTGTGGCCCTCGATCCGGTTGGCGACATCGATCAGCAGCTGCAGATCTTCCATGCGCCCGTCACCGGCCACGATCCGCTTGAGCACCCGGTTGAGCCAACCTGTACCCTCGCGACACGGTGTGCACTGACCACAGGACTCCGACTTGTAGAAACGTGAAATACGTTCGAGCGTACGCACCATGCAGGTCGTCTCGTCCATCACGATGACCGCAGCCGAGCCCACCGAAGAACCGACTGCGCGCAGCGAGTCGTAGTTCATATTGACGCCCATCATGACATCGCCCGGCACGACCTTGACCGACGAGCCACCGGGGATGACCGCCTTGAGCTTGCGCCCACCGCGTACGCCACCGGCAATTTCCAGCAATTCTTTGAATGGAATACCGAGCGGCAGTTCGTAGTTGCCCGGCGTGTTGACGTGGCCAGACACCGAGAAAATCACCGTGCCGCCCGCGTTCGTGGTGCCAAGCTTGGCGAACCACTCCGGTCCCTTGCGCAGGATGGTCGGCACCGAGGCGTAACTCTGGGTGTTGTTGATCGTCGTCGGTTGCCCGTAGAGGCCAAACGCCGCCGGGAAAGGCGGCTTGAAACGCGGCTTGCCCTGCTTGCCTTCGAGTGATTCGAGCAACGCGGTCTCTTCGCCACAGATGTAGGCGCCTGCACCCACGAAGGCATAGAGGTCGAAGTCGATGCCCGAGCCCTGCACGTTCTTGCCGAGCAGACCCGCCGCGTAGGCTTCCTTGAGTGCGGCCTCGAAGCGCGGCACCGGCTCACCCAGGAACTCGCCGCGGATGTAGTTGTAACCGACGGTCGCGCCCATGGCGTATCCGCCGATGGCCATACCCTCGATCAGCGAGTGCGGATTGAAGCGCAGGATGTCGCGATCGTGACAGGTGCCGGGTTCACTCTCGTCGGAGTTGCACACTGCGTACTTCTGCATCGGCGCGTTGCGCGGCATGAAGCTCCACTTGGTGCCGGTCGGAAAGCCAGCGCCGCCGCGGCCACGCAGACCGCTCGCCTTGACCGCGTCAATCACCTGCTCGCGACTCATCTCGCCAGCAAGGATTTTCTTCCAGGACGAATAACCGCCGATCTTGAGATAACTCTCGAGCGTCCACGGGCGCTCGAGCGACAGCGGCTCGAACACCACGAGGTTCATGCGATCACGCCATTTTTCGAGGGCCTCGTTCATCGCAATGCGCTCACTTCAGATCGTCGAGAATCCTGTCCACCTTCTCCGGCGTCAGGTACTCGTGGAATTCGTGATCAACCATCATCATCGGCGCGCCGGTGCAAGCGGCAAGACACTCTTCTTCTTTCTTGAGGAAGATGCGCTTGTCTGCCGTGCTCTCGCCCACCTTGATGCCGAGCTTGCGCTCGCAATGCGCGAGGATGTCCTCCGCGCCGTTCAACCAGCAGCTGATGTTCGTGCAGACGCTCACGTGATGACGACCGCACACATGGGTCTCGAACATAGAGTAGAAGGTCGCCACTTCATAAACTTGGATCGAGGGCAGGCGCAGATACTCGGCGACCGCGTCCATCAGTTCAGTGGTGAGGTACCCCTCGTTTTGCTCTTGCACGAAGCGCAACGCCGAGAGCGTCGCCGAACGCTGTCGACCCGCGGGAAAACGCGCGATCCAGGCGTCGATTTCGTGACGGGTGTGTGCGGTGAGGCGATGCACGTTCGGGCCGTCGCCCGGCACGAAACGCTGACCGTCGCTCGTCCGCACACCGAGCCCGTCCTGGTTCGGCTCGCTCATCGGTCAATTTCTCCGAATACGATGTCCTGAGTGCCGATCACTGCGACCACATCGGCCAGCATGTGTCCGGTCACCATTTCTTCGAGCGACGCGAGGTGCGAAAACCCCGGGGCTCGACATTTGAGGCGATAGGGTTTGTTGGCGCCATCCGACACCAGATAGATACCGAACTCGCCCTTCGGCGCCTCGACTGCGGCGTAGGTCTCGCCCTCGGGCACGCAGTAGCCTTCGGTCATCAACTTGAAGTGATGAATGAGCGATTCCATATCGCCCTTCATATTTTCGCGACGCGGTGGACGCACCTTGGCGTCAGCCACCATCACGGGTCCCGGATTTTTCTTCAGCCACTCGACGCACTGCGCGATGATGCGATTGGACTGTCGCAACTCCTCGATGCGCACGAGGTAACGGTCATAGCAATCGCCGTTGACACCGACCGGAATGTCGAAGTCGAGCTGCTCGTAGACTTCGTAGGGCTGCTTCTTGCGCAGATCCCACGCGACGCCCGAACCGCGCAGCATCGGTCCACTGAAACCGAGTTGCAGTGCGCGCTCGGGGCTCACGACGCCGATGTTCACCGTGCGCTGCTTCCAGATGCGATTGTCGGTGAGCAGCGTTTCATACTCGTCGATCGCCTTCGGGAAACGGCGCGTGAAATCTTCAATGAATTCGAGCAGTCCCGCCGCACGCGCCTCGTTCAGGCGATCCGCATCCTTTTGCGAACGCCAACGTGAAGCCTGATAACGCGGCATGTCGCGCGGCATGTCGCGGTGTACGCCACCGGGTCGGTAGTAGGTCGCGTGCATGCGCGTACCCGAGACCGCCTCGTAGCAGTCCATCAGATCTTCGCGCTCTTTGAAGGCGAGCAGGAACACCGTCATCGCACCGATATCGAGACCGTGCGCGCCGAGCCACATCAGATGATTGAGGACGCGGGTGATCTCATCGAACATCACGCGGATGTACTGCGCGCGAACCGGCGGCGTCACACCGAGCAGGCGCTCGATCGCCATCACGTAGGCGTGCTCGTTGCACATCATCGACACGTAATCGAGCCGGTCCATGTAGCCGATCGACTGGTTGAAGGGTTTCGACTCGGCAAGCTTTTCGGTGGCTCGATGCAGGAGCCCCACATGCGGGTCCGCTTTCTGGATCACCTCACCGTCGAGTTCGAGCACGAGGCGCAAGACGCCGTGCGCCGCAGGGTGCTGCGGCCCGAAATTCATGGTGTAAGACTGGATTTCCGCCATGGTGATCAGTGCCCCGAACTCTTGTGGGCGGAGCCGCGTTCGATGAGCGCAGGGTCATAACGGTTGTCGTGGCGAATGACGCGCGGCACGAGAGTGCGCGACTCGATGCTCACCGGCTCGTACACCACGCGTTGCTTGACCGGGTCGTAGCGCACCTCAACATTGCCGATCAGCGGGAAGTCCTTGCGGAACGGGTGACCGATGAAGCCATAGTCCGTGAGGAGGCGACGCAGATCGGGGTGCCCCTTGAAAAGGATGCCGAAAAGATCGAATGCCTCGCGCTCGAACCAGTTTGCCGAGGCCCACACGCCGACCAGGGAGTCGATCATCGGCTCATCGTTGTCGGCGCAAAAAACCTTCAGTCGCAAGCGACGATTGAGGCGCACCGACAGCAATTGCACGACCACCGCAAAACGGCGGCCCGGCGCGACCTCCGTCGACGTCGCTGCGCCGGCGCTGCGATCGCGATTGACGCCGCGTGAAAACCCCGACCCGGTCGCGCTCAGCGTTTTCCATTCCGAGCGACCGTAATGCAGATAATCGAGGCCCGCGAGATCGACCAACATATCGAAACCGAGCTGCGGGTGATCACGCAACGCGATCGCCACCGCGAGCAACGCTTCGGGTGCACACTCGATCGCCACTTCGTCGGGCAAAGATTCGAGGCGACGCACCGAATCGCCAAGCACCTCGAGCAACGATTGTTCGAGCGCAGCGACCCAGGCGGGCTGCGCAACCGCCGTTGACTCGACGGTCACCGTCATGGCCGCGCCACCGTACTCGTGCGAGCGATTTTCTTTTGCAGCTGGATGATGCCGTACAGCAAAGCCTCGGCAGTCGGCGGACAGCCCGGCACATAGACATCGACCGGCACGATGCGATCGCAGCCACGCACGACTGCGTACGAGTAGTGATAGTACCCGCCACCGTTGGCGCAGGAGCCCATGGAAATCACCCAGCGAGGCTCGGGCATCTGGTCATAAACTTTGCGCAGCGCCGGCGCCATTTTGTTGACCAGCGTACCGGCGACGATCATCACATCCGATTGACGCGGGCTCGGGCGAAAAACGATCCCGAATCGATCGAGGTCGTAACGGGAAGCCCCGGCATGCATCATCTCGACCGCACAGCAGGCAAGGCCAAAGGTCATGGGCCACAAAGAACCCGTTCGCGCCCAGTTGACGAGGTTGTCGATCTGGGTGGTGACAAAACCCCGCTGCGCGAACTCGTGCGCGCCGCTCTCCTCGCTCAATCCCACTCGAGCGCTCCCTTCTTCCATTCGTAGATGAAACCGACGATCAGGATACCGAGGAAAATCCCCATCGATACCAGACCGAAGACACCGATCGAATCGAGCGCCACAGCCCAAGGAAACAGGAAGGCGATCTCGAGATCGAAGACGATAAAAAGAATGGCGACGAGGTAATAGCGCACGTCGAATTTCATGCGAGTGTCTTCGAAGGGTTCGAAGCCGCACTCGTAAGGCGAGCGCTTCTGGAGGTCGTCAGGAGACTTGCTGAAGTAGCGGCCTAGGCCCGTACCGAGCAGCAACAACACCATCGCCAAGCCGGAGGCGACACCCAGAAAGATCAGAGCAGGCAGGTAATTCGAAAGCATTCGTCTCGCCCTTGCACGCACGTGGTTGAAGACCACGTAACCCCCGTGCTTGAAGCGGCACGAATTGTAGCAGGATGTCGAACGAGTTTGGTGCGGACGGGGAGACTCGAACTCCCATACCTTGCGGCGCTAGCCCCTCAAGCTAGTGTGTCTACCAATTCCACCACGTCCGCGATGACATTCGACCTGCGAGAAAGAGCGTTACCGCTCAGGGCGCCGGCGCTGCGGGAGCAGGCGCGGGTACCGAATCCGGGATTGTCGCCGGCGCCGCATCGAGCGGCGGCACACTCGCCGGCGCGGGAGCAAGTTCGGCGGACTCGCCGAGCAGGCCCTGCGAATCGACGCTAGCGGGTCGGGTACCGAGCCAAGCGAGCGCAAGACTGTTGATCATGAACACCGCGGCGAGCACAGCGGTCGCACGCGAGAGACCGGTGGTCGCGCCACGCGCACCGAATACGCTGCCCGAGGCGCCCGCACCAAAACCGGCGCCCGCGTCGGCACCGCGGCCGCGCTGCAACAAAACGAGTGCGATGATCGCGAGCGACGCGAACACTTGAATGATGGTCAGTGCAGTCAGCAACATCGACGCAATATCCGCTCAGCGCAAATCCGCAAAATGTTCGACGGGGTCACCGTCACCGAGCGACGGCCGCAGCGATGATCGCCACGAACTCGTCGGCCTTGAGCGAGGCTCCACCGATCAGCCCACCGTCGACGTCCGCCATGCCAAAAAGCTCGCGGGCGTTACCGGGTTTGACGCTGCCTCCGTAGAGGACCCTCACCGACTCCGAAATTGTAGCATCCCGATTGGCGATTCGACCACGGATGAAGGCGTGAACCTGCTGAGCCTGTTCCGGGGACGCCGTACGGCCGGTGCCGATCGCCCAGACCGGCTCGTAGGCAAGCACGCATTGGTCTAGTGCGGTGAGCCCGTTTGCTGAATCTGCCAAGGCACTCAGCACCGCTTCGAGCTGCTCGCTCACCACAGCTTCAGTTCGACCCGCATCCCGATCTTCGAGTTGCTCGCCCACGCAGATGATGGGTTGCAAGCCTGCGGCGAGCGCGGTGAGCACCTTGCGCGCGACGATGGCATCCGTCTCGCCGTACAGCGCACGTCGTTCGGAGTGACCGACGATGACGTATCGGCAGCCGACATCACGCAACATGTCGGCCGATACTTCGCCGGTATAGGCGCCATGGTGCGGCTCGGCGCAAACATCTTGCGCGCCGAGCTGTACCGCCCCTCCCGCAAGACGCGGTGCGAGATCGGCGAGATAAACGAACGGCGGACACAGCACAACCTCGGCGCCGGGCACGGTGCCTGCGAGCACACCCTCGACCAGCGCCAGGTTCGCGGCGCGCGAACCGTGCATCTTCCAATTGCCGGCGACCATGGGATGTCGTTGGCTCATCACATTCTCCCCTGCCGTACCGCATCGGCAATTTCGTTGGCGAGCGCCTTGGCCTTGGCGCCCTCTTCGGCTTCCACCATCACGCGGATCAGCGACTCGGTCCCCGAGGCGCGTAACACCACGCGACCGCGACCGGCGAGTTCGCCCTCGACTCGCTCGAGTACAGCGCGCACTGCGGGATCCGACTTCGGATCAAAACGCTGCGCGACTTTCACGTTGACCATCGTCTGCGGCAGCAAAACGAGATCCGCCGTCAACTCCGCGAGCGAACGCCCGGTCTCGCGCATGATCGCGAGCACCTGCAGCGCAGCGATCATCGCATCGCCCGTGCTCGTGTAATCGAGGGTAAGCAAATGACCGGAGGTCTCGCCGCCGAGCACACCGCCCGTCTCACGCAATTTTGCGAGTACATAACGATCACCGACCGCCGCACGATGAAAGACGATGCCGCGTTCGGTCAGCGCGCGCTCGAGGCCGTAGTTGGACATCAAGGTCCCGACCACCGGTCCCTGCAGACGACCTTGTGAATGTCGATGAGTCGCGATGATGTAGAGCAACTGATCGCCGTCGACCTTGCGCCCGAGATGATCGACCATGACGAGTCGATCGCCGTCGCCGTCGAGGGCGATGCCCACTTCGGCACGCACACCAGGTACAGTGAGTTGGAGGAGTTCAGGCGCCGTCGAGCCGCAGTTTTGATTGATGTTGCGGCCGTTCGGCGAGCAACCGAGTGGCACGATCTCGGCACCAAGATCGGCGAGGATGCGGGGCGCAACCTTGTACCCGGCGCCGTGCGCACAGTCGATCACGATCTTCATGCCCACGAGCGAGGTCCCGGTGGGCACCGTGGAAATGCAAAAGTCCTGATACGCCTTGCGCGTCTTGTCGACGCGCGAGGCCCGCCCCAACGCCCGCGACTCGCGGGTCGTCGGCGGTTGATCGATCTCGGCTTCGATGCGGGCTTCGGCCTCGTCAGAGAGCTTGCTTCCCTGATGATCAAAGAATTTGATGCCGTTGTCGTCGTAAGGATTATGCGAGGCGCTGATCACCACGCCAAAGCGGCAACCGAAGTGCCGCGTCATGTAGGCGACGCCCGGCGTCGGCAGAGGACCAATCAACATGGCATCGACACCCGCCGCCACGAAACCGGCCTCGAGTGCGGACTCGAACATATAGCCCGACAAGCGCGTGTCTTTGCCGATGAGCACGCTGCCCCCTTCGGGCGCGAGCACCCGTGCCGCAGCGCTCGCGAGGCGCAGCGCGAAGTCGACCGTGAGCGGTGCTTCGCCGACTTTGCCGCGCACGCCGTCGGTGCCGAAATACTTCCTGCTCAACTTGCCTCTCCCCTGCGGCGCAAGGCCGTCCACACCTTGACGACATCGCAAGTCTCGGCGACGTCGTGGCAACGAATGATACGCGCTCCGCCCTCGAGCGCCGCGAAGGCGAGCGCGAGGCTGCCCGCAAGCCGAGCCTCGACCGGCCGGTCCGTCAGCGCGGCCAACATGGATTTGCGCGATAGACCCGCGAGAATCGGCAGACCGGGCGGCGCAATCTCCGTAAGGTTTCGCAGCAACTCGAGGTTGTGTGCCACGGTCTTGCCGAAACCGAAGCCCGGATCGACAAGAATTCGATCACGGGCGATGCCCGCTGACTCGCAGGCGGCAACCCGCCCGGCCAGAAATCCGGCGACCTCCCGAACAACATCGTCATAGTGTGGCGCGCGCTGCATCGAGCGCGGCTCACCCTGCATGTGCATCACGCAAACAGCGGCCGAGCCCTGCGCCGCCGCCTCGAGCGCACCCGGTCTACGCAGCGCGTACACATCGTTCACGATTTGTGCGCCCGCCTCGAGCGCCGCGTGAATGACCTCGGGCTTGCTGGTATCGATGGAGACGAGCGCGCCGCGCGCCACGAGCGCGCGGACCACGGGTATTACCCGCTGCAGCTCTTCCTCTGCGGACACGGGCGTCGCGCCCGGACGGGTCGATTCACCACCAATATCGACGATGGTGGCGCCCTGCTCGAGCATACGCAGGGCGCGTGCAAGCGCCGCCGGGTGATCGACGAAGTGACCGCCGTCGGAGAAAGAGTCGGGCGTAATGTTGAGCACGCCCATGACCACGGGCGTGGCGAGATCAAGCTCGCGATCCGCACAGCGCAGCAACACGGGCCGCGCGTCGACTCAGCCCGCGCTACCCTCGCCCGCCGGTGGCCCGATGCCACCCGGCTGCGGCGCCGGTCGCGGACCGCCGCCATCCTGCGGGCCGCTCGGTACCGTCTCGTCCCAGCCCGAAGGCGGGCTCGGCGGACGACCGGCCATGATGTCCTTGATCTGACTATCGTCGATGGTCTCGTACTTGATCAAGGCATCGGCCATCGCATGCAGCTTCTCGATGTTCGTCTGCAGGATGTCGCGCGCGCGCTGATAATTGCTCTCGATGACTCGACGGACTTCCTGATCGATCGTGTGGGCGGTCTCGTCGGAAACGTGCTTGGTCTGCGTGACCTGGCGCCCGAGGAAGACTTCGCCTGATTCTTCGGTGTAAGTCAGTGGCCCGAGTCGATCCGAAAGCCCCCACTTGGTCACCATGCTGCGCGCGAGATCGGTGGCGCGCTCGATGTCGTTCGAGGCGCCCGTCGTCACGGCATCCGCACCGTAGATCAGCTCTTCGGCAATGCGACCGCCGAACAGCGTGGCGATGCCGCTTTCGATACGGCGCTTGCTCATCGAGTAGCGATCCTGCTCCGGCAGGAACTGCGTCACGCCAAGGGCGCGCCCACGGGGGATGATGGTGACTTTGTAGACCGGATCGTGCTCGGGCACGGTGATACCGACAATCGCGTGACCCGCCTCGTGATAAGCGGTCATGCGTTTTTCTTGCTCCGTCATCACCATGGAGCGCCGCTCGGCGCCCATCATGATCTTGTCCTTGGCGCGCTCGAACTCGTCCATGCCGACGATGCGCTTGTTGGCACGCGCAGCAAATAGCGCCGCCTCGTTGACGAGGTTGGCGAGATCGGCGCCCGAGAATCCAGGCGTGCCGCGCGCGATCAGCGCCGGCTTCACATCGTCGCCAAGCGGCACCTTGCGCATATGAACCTTGAGGATCTGCTCGCGTCCGCGCACGTCGGGCAGAGGCACGACGACCTGACGATCGAAACGGCCTGGACGCAGCAGCGCCGGGTCGAGCACATCCGGACGGTTGGTGGCAGCGATGACGATGATGCCTTCGTTGCCCTCGAAACCATCCATCTCGACCAGCAATTGGTTGAGCGTCTGCTCGCGCTCGTCGTGTCCGCCACCCAAACCCGCGCCACGATGACGACCCACCGCATCGATCTCGTCGATGAAGATGATGCAGGGCGCGTGCTTCTTGGCCTGCTCGAACATGTCGCGAACGCGCGAGGCGCCGACACCGACGAACATCTCGACGAAGTCGGAGCCGGAAATCGTGAAAAACGGCACCTTGGCCTCGCCGGCGATCGCGCGCGCGAGCAGTGTCTTGCCGGTGCCGGGGCTACCGACCATCAGCACACCCCTCGGGATCTTGCCGCCGAGCTTTTGAAACTTGGAGGGGTCCTTCAGGAAGTCAACGATCTCGCCGACCTCTTGCTTCGCCTCGTCGACACCCGCCACATCGGCAAAGGTCACTGCCACCTGATCTTCACTGAGCAGCCGCGCGCGACTCTTGCCGAAAGACATGGCGCCTCGCCCACCGCCGCCACCCTGCATCTGTCGCAGCATCCAGACAAAAACGAGGATCAACAGCAACGCCGGGGCAAGCTGCAACACGAGCTGCGAGAGAAAATTGGGCTGCCTCGGCGCACGGCCGATGATCGCCACGTTGGCCTTGGCGAGGGTGCCAATCAGCGCGGTGTTGTCGGTCTCGGGGTTGTAGAGTTCGAAGGTCGAGCGGTCCTTGCGGGTGCCCGAGATGATGTCGCCTTGCAAGACGACAGTGTCGACGCGCCCATTGCGCACCTCATCGAGGAAACTGCTGTAGCTGACCTCGGCGACTGGACCACTGCGCGGCACGAACTGGCTGAACAGCACCAGCACGGCCAAAGCAATCAGGGCCCACACGACGAAGTTTTTCATCAAGTCATTCATTACGACATCCTCGGATGGCGCGATCCGTCGCACCAAAACACCAAACTACACGATCCCGGCCCCCCTCACCAGCCGCGACTTGCCACAGGCCGCGCGATGGGCGCCGGCCGCACGCTGCCCCCTCTTCGACCGAGTCGCGCCCAATTCGTTCATGAGGTTTGCGAACCCCGTCTTCAAGGGCTGCCAAGCATCCAGCGGGACTGGGGATGCTGCGCCGGGGCGACTACAATCCGCCCCGTGAAACTCAATGACAAACAGCGGCGTTACCTGCGTGGCCTCGCCCACCCGCTCAAACCCCTCATTCTCATCGGCAACGGTGGGGTCAGCGAAGGCGTGATCGCCGAGACCCGCCGAGCGCTGCAGGACCACGAGCTCATCAAGGTGCGGATGACCGGTGCCGATCGCGAAGCGCGCGATGCCGCACTCGAAGGGTTGGCCAAATCGACCGACAGCGCTCTCGTGGGACGCATCGGCCATGTGGCGACGCTCTATCGGCGTCGCGCCGAACTCGCCAAGATCGTCCTGCCCGACTGACTATTCGTAGCGGACGGCCACGATCTCGTAGCTGCGCGTACCGCCGGGCGCCGCCACATCGACGACATCGCCCTCAGCCTTGCCGATCAAAGCCCGGGCGATCGGCGAGGTGACGGCGATGCGCGCCGCTCGAATGTCGGCCTCTTCCTCGCCGACGATGGTGTAGGTCACCTTCTTGCCGTCTTCTTCGGCTTCGAGATCGACGGTGGCACCGAACACCACGCGACCGTTCGGGGTCAGCTGCGAGACATCGATGATGTCGGCGGTCGAAAGCTTGGCTTCAAGCTCGCTGATGCGACCCTCAATGAAGCCTTGCTGCTCGCGCGCCGCGTGATACTCGGCGTTCTCCGAGAGATCGCCATGGCTGCGCGCCTCGGCAATCGCCTTGATGACGTTCGGGCGATCCTCGCTCTTGAGACGCTTGAGTTCGGCGCGCAACATCTCTGCGCCACGCAGTGTCAGGGGATTTCGCTTCACGCCAACGGCTCCTTCAGGCAGGGAGTTCTCGGTGCAAATCCTGCAGTCGATTCACATCGACCTGATCCAATGAATCGAGAGCCTCGCAGGTTGCGAGCGCGGCGGCAAGGGTCGTGTAGTACGTCACCCGACGCTGCACCGCTTCGCGCCGAATGGAGTGGGATTCTTTGACCGCCTGCTTGCCTTCGGTGGTGTTGACGATCAGCACGATCTCGCCGTTCTTGATCATGTCGACGCAATGCGGGCGACCCTCGCGCACCTTGTTGACCTGACGGACCGCGAGACCCGCCGCCGCAATGAGCTTGGCAGTCCCCTCGGTCGCGACCAGATCGAAGCCGCGCTCGAGCAGCTTGCGGGCGAGGTCCACGGCACCTGGCTTGTCGCGCTCACGCACGCTGATGAAACACGTGCCACTGCGCGGCAGCACGACGCCCGAGGCGGCCTGGGCCTTGGCGTAGGCCTCTCCGAAACTGCGGCCGGTACCCATCACCTCGCCGGTCGATTTCATCTCGGGACCGAGCATGGGATCGGCCTCGGGAAACTTGACGAAGGGGAACACGGCTTCCTTGACCGAGTAATAGCCCGGCACCCGCTCGCGATCCGCGCCAAGCGCCGCGAGTGTGCGGCCCGTCATGACCCGCGCACCGATCTTGGCAAGTGGCAGGCCGACGGCCTTGGAGACGAAAGGCGCCGTGCGGGACGCACGTGGATTCACCTCGAGTACAAAGATCACGCCGTTCTGGATGGCGAACTGGATGTTCATCAGGCCCACGACGTTGAGCGCAAGCGCGAGCTTACGCGTCTGCTCACGCAGCTCGTCCTGCAGTTTGGCCGAGAGACTGTTGGGCGGTAACGAGCAACCCGAATCACCCGAGTGCACACCCGCTTGTTCGACATGCTCCATGATGCCGCCGATGAGTACATGGCGACCGTCGCATACCGCATCGACATCGACCTCGATCGCATCGTCGAGGAAGCGATCGAGGAGCACCGGGCTCTCGTTCGATACCTTGACCGCATCAGTCATGTAGACGCGCAAATCGTCTTCATTAAAGACGATTTCCATGGCGCGTCCGCCGAGCACGTAGGACGGTCGTACGACGAGCGGAAAGCCGACCTCGCGCGCGAGCTCGAGCGCACGCGCCTCGGTGCGCGCCGTCGCATTGGCGGGCTGCCGCAGACCAAGCGCCTGCACGAGTTTTTGGAACCGCTCGCGATCCTCGGCAATGTCGATCGATTCGGGCGAAGTGCCGGTGATGGGCGCACCTTCACGCTCGAGCGCACGACAGAGCTTGAGCGGCGTCTGGCCGCCGTACTGCACGATCACGCCTTCGGGTTTTTCTTTGTCGATGACTTCGAGTACGTCCTCGAGCGTGAGCGGCTCGAAGTAAAGCCGGTCCGAGGTGTCGTAATCGGTCGACACGGTCTCGGGATTGCAATTGATCATGATCGTCTCGTAACCGTCGTCGCGCAGCGCGAGCGCGGCATGGACACAGCAATAATCGAATTCGATGCCCTGCCCGATGCGATTCGGACCACCACCCAAGATCACGATCTTGCGTCGCTGCGTCGGCGCGGCCTCGCACTCTTCCTCGTAGGTCGAATAGAGATACGCGGTCGAGGTAGAGAATTCGGCAGCGCAAGTGTCGACGCGCTTGTAGACCGGACGCACACCGAGCCTGCGACGCAACGCCCGCACTTCGTGCTCGCCGCGACCGACGAGTCGCGCAAGGCGGCTGTCCGAGAATCCCTTGCGCTTGAGCGCAAGCAATCGCGATGCCTCAAGTGATTCGAAGCCCGCCTGCTGCACCTCGCCCTCGAGCGTGATGAGCTCCTGCAACTGCGCGAGGAACCACGGATCGATGCGCGAAAGACTCTGCACCCGCTCGAAACTCCAGCCGGCACGAAAGGCGTCGGCGACCTGCAGCAGACGATCCGGCCCTGGCATGCGCAGATTCTGCGCGAGCGCACTCGCCGACTCCTCGCTGAGCGGCAGTGCAGTGATGGGCGAGAGCCCATCGAGCCCGGTTTCGAGACCGCGCAGGGCTTTTTGCAATGACTCCTGAAAGGTGCGACCGATTGCCATCACCTCGCCCACCGATTTCATCTGGGTCGTCAGGCGATCGTTGGCACCCTTGAATTTTTCGAAGGTGAAGCGCGGCACCTTGGTGACCACGTAATCGATGGTGGGCTCGAAAGACGCTGGCGTCGCACCACCCGTGATGTCGTTGCGCAATTCGTCGAGGGTGTAACCGATGGCAAGCTTCGCGGCAATCTTGGCGATCGGAAAGCCCGTCGCCTTCGAGGCCAACGCCGAAGAGCGCGAGACACGCGGGTTCATCTCGATGACGATCAGCCGACCGTCCGCAGGATTGATGGCGAACTGCACGTTGGAACCGCCCGTGTCGACACCGATCTTGCGCAGCACGGCAATCGAGGCATCGCGCATGCGCTGATATTCGCGGTCGGTGAGCGTTTGTGCCGGCGCCACCGTGGTCGAATCGCCGGTGTGCACGCCCATCGGATCAAGGTTTTCGATCGAGCAGACGATGATGCAGTTGTCGGCACGATCGCGCACGACTTCCATCTCGAACTCTTTCCAGCCGAGCACGGATTCTTCGACCAGCACTTCATTGGTCGGCGAGGCATCGAGACCGCGCGCCACAATAGTCTCGAACTCTTCACGGTTGTAGGCGATACCGCCGCCCGACCCGCCGAGCGTGAAAGATGGCCGGATGACGCAGGGATAGCCGAGCGAACCTTGAATGGCGAGCGCTTCTTCGAGGCTGTGCGCCACCCCAGCGCGCGCCGACTCGAGACCGATCTCGCGCATGGCGTTGCGGAAGAGTTCGCGGTCCTCGGCCATGTCGATCGCCTCGCGCGAGGCGCCGATCATCTCGACATCGAATTTTTCGAGCACGCCCTCGCGCACGAGATCGAGCGCCGTGTTGAGCGCCGTCTGCCCGCCCATGGTCGGCAGCAGCGCATCCGGTCGCTCTTTCTCGATGATGCGCGCGAGCGTGCGCCAGTTGATCGGCTCGATGTACGTGACGTCCGCCATCTCGGGATCCGTCATGATGGTCGCCGGATTCGAGTTGACGAGAATGACGCGATAACCCTCCTCGCGCAGCGCTTTGCAGGCTTGAGCACCGGAGTAGTCGAACTCGCAGGCCTGCCCGATGACGATGGGGCCCGCGCCGATGATGAGGATGCTCTGGATGTCGGTCCTCTTCGGCATGGGTCTACTCAGGCTGCGCGACGACGCTGCAGGATCGCGGTGAAACGATCGAACAAATATTTGACGTCATGGGGTCCGGGACTCGCTTCCGGGTGACCCTGGAAGCTGAAGGCATCGCGATCGGTGCGCGCCACGCCCTGCAGCGTGCCGTCGAACAACGAGCGATGGGTGGCGATCAGATGTGCGGGCAGACTTGCCTCGTCGATGGCGAAGCCGTGATTCTGCGAGGTGATCAGCACGCGCCCGCTCTGCAAATCCTGCACAGGATGATTGGCGCCGTGATGACCGAACTTCATCTTGACCGTACGCGCCCCGCTCGCAAGACCCAGCAACTGGTGTCCGAGGCAGATGCCGAACAGCGGCACATTGCGCTCGAGAAACTCGCGGATCGCCGCGATGGCATAGTCGCAGGGCTCCGGATCACCGGGCCCGTTCGAGAGAAACACACCCTCGGGCGCGAGCGCGAGCACTGCGGACGCGGGCGTTTGCGCAGGCACCACGGTGACCTCGCAACCGGCGTCGATCAGCAAGCGCAGGATGTTGTACTTCACACCGAAGTCGTAGGCCACGACCCTGAAGGGACGATGATCGGCGCGCGGCGGCAGCGGATCGAAACTCGAGGGCGACGTCCAAACATATCGGCTCTCGGTCGAGACCACTTTTGCGAGGTCCATGCCCTTGAGGCCGGGGAAGGCGCGCGCGCCCGCCAGCGCTTCGCGTTCCAGATCAGCGCGCGCTGCGCCCGGCGCGCCGCTCACGATGCAACCTGACTGCGCGCCACCCTCACGCAGCACTCGCGTAAGTTTGCGCGTGTCGATGTCGGCAATGGCCACCACATTCTGGCGCACCAAAAACTGCGGCAGGGTCTCCTGCATCCGCCAATTACTGGCGAGTGGCGGCAGATCGCGCACCACCAGTCCCGCGGCGAAGGCGCGCGCCGATTCCATATCCTCGGTGTTGGTACCGACGTTGCCGATGTGCGGATAGGTTAGCGTGACAATCTGTCTGCTGTACGAAGGGTCGGAAAGGATTTCTTGATACCCGGTGAGCGCGATATTGAAGACGACTTCGCCAGAAGTCTTGCCCGTTGCGCCAATCGAACGGCCGCGGAAGATTGATCCGTCAGCCAGCGCCAACACTGCATCACTCACATTTCACCCGTTGCTGCTTGCTCGAAATCTCCGACGCTGCAAGCGGGTTCCGCATGAACAAAGCGGGAGGCATTCTCGCGAATACCTCCCGCCCTGCACGGACTAACCCGGCTATCGGATTAGAAGGAAAGTCTATGTTTTTACCCCCCCTCCTGTCCATGAAAATCGGGGGTCTAAAGCAACCGGAATGGGCTTGAAAGCGAATTGCAGAATTACTGCAGTAAATCTTCTAACTTACTGATTTAAAACTGATTACATCAACCATTTTGTAGCGTCCTGGAGCCTTCCCGACCAGCCAGGAGGCGGCCTGCAGGGCACCGCGGGCAAAAATCGCCCGATCGGTCGCCTGATGCCCAAGGGTGATCCGCTCCCCGGTGCTGGCAAAGAGCACCGAGTGCTCGCCCACGATGTCACCACCACGTACCACCGCGAAACCAATCTCACCCGACTGCCGCGGCGCGACTCCAACGCGCGGCGCGGCCGTGACCTCGGCGAGGCGCTGACCGCGACCGGCCGCAGCCGCCTCCCCGAGCGCAAGTGCCGTGCCGGAGGGTGCGTCTTTCTTGTGACGATGATGGGCCTCGATGATTTCGATGTCGAAATCGGCGGGTAACGAACGCGCCGCCTCGCGCACGAGTTCAACGAGCAGCGTGACGCCGATACTGGTGTTGGCAGCGATCAAAACCGGGATGCGTTGCGCTGCCGCTTCGGCAGCCACCTCAACGTCAGGGCCGAGCCCGGTCGTACCGATGAGGGCGGCGACGCCATGCTCGGCACAGGCAGCCAAGTTCGCGGCGGTGTGCTCGGGCGAAGAGAAATCGATCATCACCTCGGCGTTGATGAGTGCCGCACGCACATCGGTCGTGATGCCGAGCGAGGCATCAGCTTGTCGATCGACCGCGCCAACCAGCGTGGCCTCGGGCCATTCATCGAGCAAGCCTCGAATGGCACGACCCATTCGTCCGGCCGCACCCACGATCAGCACGCGCATCTTGTCCCCGCCGTTTGTCAGTCTCCGCCGCCGGAGAAAAATCGCTTCACGCCTTCAAAGAAACCCTCTTCGCGGGGCGTGTGACCGCGACCATCGCTGCGCAGCGACTCGTCGAATTTGCGCAGCAAGTCGCGCTGCTCGGACGAGAGGTTCACCGGAGTTTCTACCACAACGCGACAGAATAGATCGCCGCGATCACCGCCACGTACCGGTTTGACACCCTTGTCGCTCAAGCGGAATACGCGACCCGACTGGGTTTCGGCGGGCACTTTGAGTGACACCTCGCCCTCGAGCGTCGGCACATTGACTGCGCCGCCGAGCACCGCGGTCGCAAAACTCACCGGCACTTCGCAGGAGAGATCATCACCCTCGCGCTCGAAGATCGGATGCGGTTTGACGTTCATCTCGATGTAGAGATCGCCGGGCGGCCCGCCATTGCGACCCGCCTCACCCTCGCCGCCCAAGCGAATCCGATCGCCCGTCGACACGCCCGCCGGCACCTTGACCGAGAGCTTGCGAGTACGCCGCACCCGCCCCTGCCCCAAACAGGTATCGCAGGGATTCTTGACGATGCGACCGCTGCCGCGGCAGCGATTGCAGGGCTGCTGCAGCTGGAAAAAACCCTGCGAGATACGCATCTGGCCCGTGCCACGACACTGCTCGCAAGTGACGGGCGAGTGACCCTTGGCAGCACCGCTGCCGCTGCAGGTCTCGCACTCCATGAGCCGTGGAATCTCGATTTCGGTGGTGTGGCCGAATACGGCCTGCGGCAATTCGAGATCGAGTTCGTAGCGCAGATCGGCGCCGCGAAACACCTGCGAGCGACCATCGCGACGGCCGCCACCGAAGATATCGCCGAACACCTCGCCAAAGATATCGCCGAAGTCCGCGCCGCCAAAACCGCCGGCGCCACCGCCACCACCACCCTGACGAGCGGCGTCGATGCGATCGTGACCGTGCTGGTCATAGATGGCGCGCTTCTGCGCGTCGGTGAGCACCTCGTAGGCTTCTTTGGCCTCCTTGAAGCGATCTTCGGCCTCCTTGTCACCCGGATTGCGATCCGGGTGATACTTCATGGCCAGGCGACGGTAGGCCTTCTTGATGTCGGCTTCCGAGGCGTTCTTGGCTACATCAAGAACCTTGTAGTAGTCGCGCTTGGCCATGTTGCACTAGAACTCAGGACGCCTTGCGGTCGTCGCCCTTGTCCTTCACTTCCTCGAACTCGGCATCGAGCACATCGTCGCGACCACCGTCGGCGGACTGTCCGCCCGCGCCGCCCGCGCCGCCCGCCGCGCCCGGTGCTGCGCCCTCAGCGCCGCCGGCTGCGTACGCCTGCTGCGCAAGGCCGCTCGAAGCCTGCAGCAGCGCTTCGAGTTTCTTTTCGATCTTGTCCTTGTCGTCGCCCTTGAGAACGCCCTTCAAATCATTGAGGGCGCTCTCGACCTTCAGGCGCTCTTCGGTGGGAACCTTCTCGCCAAGATCGGTCAGCGTCTGTTCGACCGAGTGCACCATGCCATCGGCTCGGTTACGCACCTCGACAAGCTCGCGGAACTTGCGATCCTCATCGGCATGCGCTTCGGCATCGCGCACCATGCGCTTGATTTCGTCCTCGGAGAGACCCGACGACGCCTTGATCACGATGCGCTGCTCCTTGCCGGTCGCCTTGTCCTTGGCCGACACGTTGAGGATGCCGTTCGCGTCGATGTCGAAAGTCACTTCGATCTGCGGCGTACCGCGACGAGCTGGCGGGATATCGCTGAGATCGAACTTGCCGAGCGACTTGTTGTCGATCGCCCGCTCGCGCTCGCCCTGCAGCACGTGGATGGTGACCGCCGTCTGGCTGTCCTCGGCGGTCGAGAACACCTGCGAGTGCTTGGTCGGAATGGTGGTGTTCTTCTCGATGAGCTTCGTCAGCACGCCACCCAAGGTCTCGAGACCGAGCGAGAGCGGCGTGACATCGAGCAGCAGCACGTCCTTTACATCGCCCGCGAGCACGCCACCCTGGATCGCGGCGCCCACCGCCACGGCCTCATCGGGGTTGACGTCCTTGCGCGGCTCCTTGCCGAAGAAATCTTTGACGTGCTTTTGCACGAGCGGCATGCGCGTCTGCCCACCAACCAGAATCACCTCGGAGACTTCGGCTGCCGAGAGTCCGGCGTCCTTGAGCGCGACCTTGCAAGGCTCGATCGTGCGCTTGACGAGATCTTCGACCAGCGACTCGAGCTTCGCTCGGGTCAACTTGACCGCGAGATGCTTTGGACCTGACGCGTCCATGGTAATGTACGGCAGGTTGATGTCGGTCTGCTGGCTTGAGGACAGCTCGATCTTCGCCTTCTCCCCGGCCTCCTTCAGGCGTTGCATGGCAAGCGGATCCTTGCGCACATCGACGCCGGATTCTTTCAGGAACTCGTCCGCCAAAAAATTGATGACGCGAAGATCGAAGTCTTCGCCACCCAGGAAGGTGTCGCCGTTGGTCGAGAGCACCTCGAACTGACGCTCGCCATCCACCTCGGCGATCTCGATGATCGACACGTCAAAGGTGCCGCCACCGAGGTCATAGACCGCGATCTTGCGATCGCCACCCGACTTGTCGAGCCCGTAAGCAAGCGCCGCCGCGGTCGGCTCGTTGATGATGCGCTTGACGTTGAGACCCGCGATGCGGCCGGCATCTTTGGTGGCCTGACGCTGCGAGTCGTTGAAATACGCAGGCACCGTGACCACGGCTTCGGTCACTTCCTCGCCAAGGAAATCCTCGGCGGTCTTTTTCATCTTCATGAGCACGCGCGCCGAGACTTCGGGCGGGGCCATCTTCTTGCCCTGCGCCTCGACCCAAGCGTCGCCGTTATCGGCCTTGACGATACGGTAGGGCACCATGTCGATGTCCTTTTGCACGATCTTCTCGTCGAAACGACGACCGATCAGGCGCTTGACGGCGTGCAGGGTGTTCTGCGGATTCGTGACGGCCTGACGCTTCGCCGATTGGCCGACCAGTACTTCATCGTCCTTGGTGAAGGCAACGATGGACGGCGTGGTGCGATCGCCCTCACTGTTCTCGATGACGCGCGGCTTGCCGCCTTCCATGATCGCGACACAGGAGTTGGTGGTGCCGAGATCGATACCGATGACTTTGCCCATGATTTGCTTCTCCGTGGCGGCGTACTCGCCGCACTGCTTTCGATTGCCGAATTAAGTGGGGTTGGGTCGCTGTGTTTTCAATGCGTTGCAGTGCGCGGACGAACTCAGCCGGGTGCGCGCGCAACGACCACGCGCGCCGCCCGCAACAGCCGGCCGTTGAGCGAATAACCGCGCTGCACCACCGCAAGCACCGAATTGGGCTCGGCGGTGTCCGAGGGCTGAGCGGCCATGGCCTCGTGCAGGTTGGCATCGAAGGGCTCGCCCAAGGGGTTGAGCTCGGTGATGCCCGCACGCTCGAGCGCCTTGGCGAGCAGACGCTGCGTAGCCGCCTGCCCTTCGGCGAGCGCTGCCGCATCGGCATGGCCCGCGTTCTCGATCGCCAGATCGAGGCTGTCCTTCACCGGCAGCAACTCTTGGGCGAACTTCTCGAGGGCGTAACGGTGTGCGTGTTCGACATCACGCTGCGCTCGCTTGCGAACGTTGTCGAGTTCGGCCATCGCACGGAGTGCCTGATCACGCGCCGCACCCGCCTTCGTTTCAGCCTCGGTCAAGGCCTCCTGCAATCGCGCCAATTCGGCGACCAAATCGCTGGCGGGATCCCCCGACGCGGTTCCCGGGAAGGGCGTAAAAGCAGACGGATCCGATTTTTCGGTCATTTTATTACCTTAAAAATCAGTAGGTTAGCGGGAATATATCAGCCGGATTTCAACTAACCGCTCCTGCGCTTCCGCGTGAGATGGGGGCGGCCCTGGCGATTTCAAGGGGAAGCGGGGACGGCGCCCAGTCCAGCGCTATGTTCAGCGTCGCATGCTGAGCGCCGAGCCGAGCAAGCGCGCGGTCACATCGACAATCGGGATCACGCGCTCGTAGGCCATGCGCGTCGGGCCGATGACGCCGATCACACCCATCACGCCGCCATCGCCGGCATAGGGCGCAGTCACCACACTGCAATCATCGAGAATCTGATAACCAGATTCTTGTCCGATGAAGATCTGCACCCCTTCGGCGTGCAAGCTCTGGTCGAGCAAGCTGAGGAAATCGCGCTTCTCGTTGAACGCCTCGAACAACCGCCGAAGTTTTTCGACGCTGGTCAGCTGCGCGGCGCCCATGAGATTGGTCTCGCCTGCCACGATGTAGTCGAGACCTGCCGCAGCGGGCGAGCCGCCCTGCTCGAACACCCGCTGGGCGAGCGTGATGGCATCAAGCATGAGCGAGTTCATATGCTCGCGTGCCTCCTGTAACTGTCGCAGGATCTCTTCGCGGGCCTGCTGTGGCGTACGCCCGACCAACTGTTCGTTGAGAAACTGCGCCGCGCGACGCAGTTGGTCGGCGGCGAGATGGTGCGAGAGCTGGATGATGCGGTTCTGGACCTCGCGGTCGTTGAACACCAACACCACCAAGACCCGATTTTCGGAGAGCCCGACAAATTCGATTTGCGTGATCGAGGCCACCGCAGGTCTAGGTACCGTCACTACACCGGCAAGGCGGGTCACGCTGGAGAGCATCTGCGAGGCATTCGCCACGATCGCCTTGGGATCCTCGGACGGGACGGCATCGAGCTGCCGACGGACCTCCTCGATCGCTGCATCGTCGAGAGGGCGCGACCGCAGTAGCGTGTCGACGAAAAAACGATAACCACGATCGGTCGGGATTCTGCCGGCAGAAGTGTGGGGCGAGGCCACGAAACCGAGCTGCTCGAGATCGGCCATGACGTTGCGGATGGTCGCCGAGGAGAGATGCAGGCCGGAATCGCGCGACAGCGCGCGCGAGCCGACGGGTTGACCGTCGCGGATATAACTCTCGACCAGCACCCGCAGCAGCTGCTGAGCGCGCTCGTTGAGCAAATCGTACTCGTGAGCCATGACTGCAAACTAACGACAGGTGCCGAATTGCGTCAAGCGACCCATTAGGTCGATTGGTTCGCCGCCTCTGCCGTGATAAAACGGCGCAGTTTTTCCCCCGAGCCTGTCATGACCGCGACCCGCTGCTGCGCCCTCGTCACCCGTTTCGCCGACGCGCGCGTCGCCGAGAGCGCCCTGCTGCTTGCCGAACACCTCGCACAACGCGGGTTTCCCGTGCTGGCGCTCGAGGATGAGGGCGAGCGCCTGACGAACGTGCCCGCGCGCTTCGTCGCCGAATCAGTGCTCGCGCGCGAGGCCGATCTCGTCATCGCCATCGGCGGCGACGGCACCTTGCTGTACGCGGCAGGTCTGGTCGCTGGCCGCGGCACGCCGCTGCTCGGCGTCAACCGTGGCCGACTCGGTTTTCTCACCGACGTGATGCCCGAAGACATGATCGGCTCGGTGGGTGCGGCACTTGCGGGTGAGTGTCTGCGCGATGAGCGACCCTTGCTCAGCGCCGAGATCATCTCTGCGGCGGGCCCACGCGACTCGGGGCTCGCCCTCAACGATATCGTCTTGCAGACGAGTCAGAGCGGCCATCTCATCGACTACGAAACCTGGATCAACGACCGCTTCGTCAACAGCCATGGCGGCGATGGTCTCGTGGTGGCAACGGCGACCGGCTCAACCGCCTACGCGCTCTCATGCGGCGGACCGATCGTCGAACCGGGGCTCGATGTCGTGGTGGTCGCGCCAATCTGCCCACACACCCTCTCCGATCGCCCCATCGTGGTTTCCGCGCGCTCGGTCATCGAGGTCCGACTCATCGACCGGCCCGACTCGATCGCCGAGGTGGCGTGCGACGGCCGTGCACTCGGCCGGCTGCACCTTGGCGACACGCTGAGCATTCAGGCCGCTTCGCCGCGCATTACGCTACTGCATCCGCGCGGCTACGATTATTTCCGTCTGCTGCGCAGCAAGCTCAACTGGGGCCGGCGCAGCTTCGAAGACTTGCGCTGACTCGCCGCCGTCTCGCCGATGCTTACCCACCTGCACGTCCGCGACTTCGCGATCATCGATGCCATCGAGATCGACCTTGCGGGCGGCCTTACGGTGCTGACGGGCGAGACCGGCGCCGGAAAATCAATCCTCGTCGATGCGCTGCAGCTCGCCGTGGGCGCGCGAGCCGGCACCGAAGTGATTCGCCACGAGGCGACCCGCGCCGAAATCACCGCCACCTTCGATACCCGCAAAACGAGCGGCACACTGCGCAGGCTGCTCGACGAGCAAAGTATCGAGTGCGACGACGAACTCGTCGTGCGTCGGGTGATTACCCGCGAAGGCAAGTCGCGCGTCTACCTCAACGGACAACAAGTGCCGCTGCAGGTGCTGCGCGAGGCTGGCGAAGCGCTCGCAGAGATCCACGGCCAACACGAATTCCAATCTTTGGTTCGCGCCGCCGCGCAGCGCGAGCTGCTCGATGCCTACGCCGGCTGCAGCGATCTCGCGCGCGAGCTTGCGGTGCTTCACCACGCACGGTTGCAGCACTCGGCCGCACTCGATGCCCTGCTTGATGCCGCCCGCGATCGCGACGCTCGACTCGAATTGCTGCGGCATCAGTGCAAAGAACTCGCCGCCCTCGCCCCGCGCGCCGACGAACTCGACGCGCTCGAAGCCGAGCGTACGCGGCTCGCCAATTCCGGGCGCCTCGCCGCCAATGCGCGCGGCGCGCTCGATCTGCTCTATGAGGGCGACAATCAGAACGCCCACGCCGCAGCCTCACGCGCCCTCGGCCTCATTCGCCAGGGCGGCGCGTTGGATGCCCAGCTTGCTGCGCTGCTGCCAACGCTCGATGAGGCAGTGATCAAACTCGCCGACAGCGCGCGCGAACTCAACCGCTATCTCGATGCGCTCGAGGCCGATCCTGCTCGTCAAGCCGAAGTCGAAGAGCGCCTCGCCGCGCTCGAGGCGCTCTCGCGCAAGCACCGGGTTGCGACTCGCGAATTGCCCCGCAAGGCACTCGAACTCGACGCCGAACTGCAGCGCCTCGAAAAAATCGACGAGGATCGCACCGCCTTGCAGCGCGCCGTCGATGAGGCCGTCACGGTCTGGCGCCGTGCAGCCGAAAAACTCTCGCAGCAGCGACTCGAGGCGGCGGGCGCGCTGGCCGCCGACATCACGGCGCGCATGCAAGAGCTCGGCATGGGGGGCGGACGCTTCGACGTCGAGCTCACGCCGCTGCGCCCCGAGTCGCAAGGCGCCCTGCCGGGCGCGAATGGATCGAGCTCACCGGGCGCACTCACCCTCGCGGCGGGTCTCGAAGACATCGCCTTTCTGGTGTCGGCCAACGCGGGGCAGCCGCCACGCCCCCTCGGCAAAGTCGCCTCGGGCGGCGAGCTGTCACGGCTGTCGCTCGCAGTGCAGGTTGCGCTCGCCACCCGCACGCAGGGCGCCGGCTCGGCGATCTGCATGGTGTTCGACGAGGTGGACTCGGGTGTGGGTGGCGCGGTCGCCGAGATTGTCGGGCGCGAGCTCGCGCGGCTCGGCGCGAGTGCGCAGGTGCTGTGCGTCACCCATCTGCCACAAGTCGCCGCGCTCGGCGATCGACACCTGCGCGTGAGCAAGCGCAGCGAAGGCAACTCCACGCAGACGCAAATCGAAGCGCTCGAGTGCGATGCGCGGGTCGAAGAAGTGGCGCGAATGCTGGGCGGCGTCTCCATCACTGGCAAGGCGCGCGAACACGCTGCCGAAATGCTCGAGACCGGAAAGCGAACTAGCCCTCGCCCTTCGCGGCGCGGTGCGGGCACTCCGTCCGCCGGCAATGGCCGTAAATCACGAGCGCGTGATCGCTGATCGAAAAACCATGCTGCTCGGCGACTGCGCTTTGTCGCTCCTCGATCCCCGTATCCACGAACTCCTCGACGCGCCCGCAATCGAGACAGAGGATGTGATCGTGATGCGGTCCGGCGTTGAGTTCGAACACCGCCATGCCGTCGGCAAAGTGATGACGCGTGACGAGACCCGCGGCCTCGAACTGCGTCAGCACCCGATACACCGTGGCGAGCCCGATCTCTTCGCGCAGATCGACGAGACGGCGATAGATGTCCTCGGCCGAAAGATGCCGCTTGCCGCTCGTCTCGAGGATCTCGAGGATCTTGACGCGCGGCAGCGTGACCTTGAGGCCCGCCTTGCGCAGGTCATTGCCTTCCACGTGAACCCTCAGCCTTTCGGATAGAATGCCGATTATGGTCCATTCCGCGATCGCTGCTCCAGTCACCCGCACCCACCACCGTCGATGGCTGCTGCCGCTGCTCCTGCTCGGCGCCCTGTCCATGGGGGGCTGCGTGTACCGAATGGCCGTGCAGCAGGGCAATTTCCTCGATGCTCGCCAGGTCGTGCAACTCAAAGAGGGCATGACCCGTGCGCAGGTGCGTTTCCTGCTCGGCACGCCCATGCTGCCCGATGGCTTCCAGCGCGATCGTTGGGATTACCTCTACACGCTCGATCTCGGGCCGGGCGAGCCGAAGACCCGCCAGCGCCTGACGGTCTGGTTCAGCGACGACAAGGTGAGCCGCATCGAAGACGACGGCGCGCCGACCGAGGTGCCTGCGCCAGCGGCACCAACCGCCGCGGCGCCAACCGCCGCGGAGCCGACCGCTCAACCCTGACGCGTCGGTCTCGCAGTCAGCGGATTGCGTCCCTTTTCGGTCTGAGTTTGCTGCGCCCGTGCGCGACGGGCGGCCTTGGGGTCGACGCGCAACGGTCGGTAGAGTTCGATCCGATCACCCGGTGCCAATCGCCGCTCGCGCGTGCACGCCTCACCAAAGATTCCTACGGGCGCCTCGGCCCACCACCGTTGATCGTCGGCCGCGAGAACAACCCCCCGGACAGTGAGCATCGCGAGCGCTGTGGCCAGCGCATCGGCCACCCGCGAACCCGTCGGCAACTGCAGCGAGAGCTCGCCCTGCCACGCGGGCAGCGCGGCAGCGAAGGCGCAGTCGATGAGTGAGTCCTGCGCCGAGTCAGTCGCGCCAGAGGTCATGACTGCTGACGAGCGCGCGCAACAAAGGCGTCCACCAGCGATTTGGCGGTGTCCTCGAAGATCGGCGTCAGCATCGCGCCAGCAAGACGATTGGCAAATTCGAAACGCAGACGCAGGCTGACCTCGCAACCCGCCTCGCCAAGCGGTTTGACCGACCACAGACCCTCGAGCGATTTGAACGGCCCGCGTACGAGCTGCATGGTGACGGCGCGATCCGGATCAAGCGTATTGCGCGTCGTGAACTCGGTATCGAGCGCGCCGCGGCGCACGCCGAGCGTCGCCACCACCTCGTTGCCCTGCTGCGATTCGATACGCGCGAGCGTGCAACCCGGCACGAATTGCGGGTAACGCTCGATATCGGTGATGAGCCCGTAGAGCTTGGCGGCAGGCAGCGGCACAAGCGCGCTGCGGATGACTTCGCGCATGTGCGGCATTGTACGCCGGGGCGTATCGCCGGGGCGTATCGCCGGGGCGTATCGCCGGGGCGTATCGCCGGGGCGCGTCAGCGGGGCGCAGGGGTTGATCGGGGCGTAGAATGTGGGCCGAGTATTTCCATGACACGATCGACCCCAACATCCCCGCCAAAGGGCGCCACTCCGAAAGCAGCGGCCAAGGCCGACACTGGCCCACGGGTAATTGCCGAGAATCGCCGGGCGCGCTTCGACTATTTCATCGAAGAGCGCTATGAGGCGGGAATGGTACTCGAGGGTTGGGAGGTCAAGTCCCTGCGCGCCGGCAAGGCGCAGATCACCGAGGCGTATGTCTTTGTGCGCAACGGCGAAGTATTTTTGACGGGCGCACACTTGAGTCCGCTCAAGACGCTCTCGACCCACGTCAAAGCCGACCCCGTGCGTACGCGCAAGCTGCTGCTCAACAAGCGCGAAATCGCCCATCTCATCGGTGCCGTCGAGCGCAAGGGTTACACGATCGTACCGCTCGAACTCTACTGGCAGCGCGGCAAGGCGAAACTGCGCATCGGTCTTGGCAAGGGCAAGCAGCAGCACGACAAGCGCGCCACTGAAAAAGATCGCGACTGGTCGCGCGACAAGGCGCAGTTACTGCGCCGCGGCTGATCTTGAAGCCAGCGCTGCGTAGCAGCGCCGCCGCAACTCAACCGAGCTTGCCCTGCAGGGCGAGGTAATCATCGTAACTGCCGCGGTGATCCACGATGCCGCCGCCCGGCTGGATCTCGATGATGCGGTTGGCAAGGCCGCTCACGAACTCGCGATCGTGAGAAACAAAGACCAGCGTACCCGGATACTTCTCGAGCCCGATCTGCAGCGATTCGATGGTTTCCATATCCATATGGTTAGTGGGCTCGTCCATGAGCATGACATTCGGTCGGCGCAGCATGAGCTTGCCGTACATCATGCGACCCTTCTCGCCACCCGAGAGCACCTTGACTGATTTCTTTGTCTCGTCGCCCGAGAACAGCAATCGACCGAGCGTCGCCCGTACGATGAGCTCATCGTCCGCCTTGCCGGTCCACTGCGACATCCAGCCGAGCAGATCGATCTTTTCTTCGAACTCGGCCTGCGGATCCTGCGGCATGTAGCCGGCCTCGGCGTTCTCGACCCAAGTAATGGTGCCTGCCTCGGGCGTCAACACGCCCGCGAGGCACTTCATGAGCGTGGTCTTGCCGATGCCGTTCGGGCCGATGATCGCGATGCGATCACCTGCTTCGACGTTGAAGCTGACGTTGTCGAGGATGAGTTGGTCGGTCCCGGGATAGCGGAAGCGCAATTTATTGACGTTGACCGCCGAGCGATAGAGTTTCTTGGTTTGCTCAAAACGGATGTAGGGGTTCTGCCGTGACGAGGGGCGGATTTCTTCGATCTTGATCTTCTCGATCGCTCGTCTACGCGAAGTCGCCTGCCGCGCCTTCGAGGCATTGGCCGAGAATCGCCGCACGAACTCCTGCAGATCCGAAATACGATCCTTGGCCTTCGCATTCGCGGCCTCGACACGCGCCCTTGCCTGAGTCGACGCCAACATGAAATCGTCGTAGTTGCCGGGATAGATCTTGAGCTGCTGAAAATCGAGATCCGCCATGTGCGTGCACACCTGATTCAGGAAGTGCCGATCGTGACTGATGATGATCATGGTCGAGTCCGACTCGTTGAGCACGCGCTCGAGCCAATGGATCGAATGAATGTCGAGGTTGTTGGTCGGCTCGTCGAGCAACAACACATCGGGATTCGAGAACAGCGCTTGCGCGAGCAGCACGCGCAGCTTGAGCCCCGGAGGCACCTCGCGCATCGGCCCACGGTGCAATGACTCTTCGATGCCGGCGTCGACCAGAATGCTCGCCGCTCTCGCCTCGGCGTCATAGCCACCATATTCGGCAAAGCGCACTTCGAGCTCGGCGGCGCGCATGTAATCGTCGTCGCTCGCCGCGGCGTTCGCATAGATCGCATCGCGCTCGGTCATCGCCGCCCACATCTCGGCGTGGCCCTGCATGACGACATCGATCACGCGCTGATCTTCGTAGCCGAATTGATTCTGGTTCAGTTTGCCGAGCCGCAAACCGGGCTGCAGCATCACATCGCCCGAGCTTGGCTCGAGATCGCCGCCCAGGATCTTGATCAACGTCGACTTGCCGCAGCCGTTGGCGCCGATGAGTCCGTAGCGATTGCCATCGGTGAACTTGACGGTGACGCCCTCGAAGAGTGGCTTGGCACCGAACTGAATGGAGATGTTGGAGGTCGCGAGCATGGGGGCGCGGAGTGTAACGATTCGCGCCCTTGAAATCGCTGCTTTCGGCTATACTTCGCCCGTATCTTGAAGGGGGCGACCGGCTTTGACGTGGGTTGCGAACCTTCAGGGGCGTGCCGAGGTGCAGTGAACCTCGCTAAACTCTGCTGCAAACTACAGTTGCCAACGACGACAACTACGCTCTGGCGGCTTAATCCCGCCTAACCTCTGACCGGCTGGTGCCTATAACACCGAATCAGGGGACGCGCTTATAGGATCGCGGATTGCCGTGCGACGGGGCAGTTCCGCTAAGAGTTACCGTCCGCTGGCTGAGCGTCTTCCCTGCTCCTCGGGTAGCGTGAGGCGAGAACCAAAGAGAGAGCTACGCGCGTAGATCCTGAAGTCTAGGGCTTGCGGACGCGGGTTCGATTCCCGCCGCCTCCACCATCTTTCAAGGCTCAGATCATCTCTGAGCCTTTTTCTTTGACTGCGTACTCGCCTCGCCCACACTTACAACAGCAACGTCGCCATCGCCACGATGACGACGATCGACAGCAGATCGAGCACGAAGCCCGCCCGCATCATGTCCTGCACCCGCAACATTCCCGTGCCATAGACGAGCGCATTGGGTGGCGTGCCCACCGGCAAGGCGAACGACCAACTCGCGGCGAACGCTGCCGGGATCACCAGGGTCTGCGCATCGACCCCGAGGCCCGACGCGAGCGCGCCGACGATCGGCACGGCCATTGCCGTTAAGGTGGTGTTGGACGCCACCTCACTTGCGAACACGACGGCTGCGACCAGCATGGCGAGTAGCACCACCGAGGGCAGTACGCCAACACCACCCAGCAGTCCACCAAGCGCGTCGGACAACCCGGTGCGTTGCATGGCATCGGCCAGACAGAGACCACCGCCGAACAGCACCAGCACGCGCCACGGCACTCGCGTAAACGCCTCGCTCTCGAGAATTCGGGCCGTTGGTGCGCTGCGACTCGGCAGCACGAACAAGGCCACCGCTGCCGCGATCGCTACCACCCCGTCGGTGACCACCGGGAAAACGACCGCGTAGAGCGGGCGCGTGACCCACGCCAGCACCGCCACGAAAAACACCGCAACGGCCAACCAACCGTCCCGGTCGATCGATTTGCTCGCTTGTGCCAACGGCGCCACGCTGAGTCCCCGCGCCGGAAAGAGCACTACGCCCAAAACCACGATCGACAGCGGCAAAAAGATCGCCACTGCGGGCACACTGAATTTCATCCAATCAATGAAATCGATGGGCTCGCCGTTGCTGCGCAACCACTCGGCAGCGATGGCGTTGGGCGCCGTACCGATGATGGTCAACGTCCCGCCAATACTTGCCGCGAAGGCAACACCGAGCAGCAATGAGGTGAAAAATCTTTGTGCTGCCTTGCGCTGCTCATCGGTCTCGCCTGAGGCAGAGGCACTGCTACCGAGCGCCATGGCGAGCGGCAACATGGTCGCCGCCGTGGCGACATTCGACACGAATGCGCTGAGCAGCGCAGTCGCAATCATCATGGCCGTCAAAACTCGCAACGGCGAACGTCCCGCGAGCGCGATCAGACCGGCTGCAAAACGCGCCGAAACTCCAGTGCGCTCGAGCGCCAAACCGATCAGCGCTCCGCCAGCGAACAAAAAAATCACATCGTTCGCATAAGGCGCTGCGATCTCAGCAGGCCGGCCGATACCGAGCAACGCAAAAGCGACAAACGGAATCAGACCGGTGACAGCCGGCTCGACCGCGAGCGTCACCCACCAGACCGCCATCAATACAAGCACGCCGAGCGTCCAGGATGCTTCGGCGCCAAGCGGACCCCAGCCCATCGCCGCCGGGTGCGTCAGCAGCACGGCCGCCGCAGCAAGCAACGGGCCGAGTACCCGCCCTACGGCCGCTGCAGCCGTGGATCCTTCGCCCGGATCTTCCGCGGGCCCTGACTCGAGCGAAGCGGCAGTCATGCAGAATTCAACTCACCGCCGACTCGAGCATGCGCATCGTGCCCGCCTCTGCATCGAGTTCCACCTCGACGCCCACCGGCAGCGTGAACTGCTTGCCGATGTGACCGAACATCGCGCCGTAATACGCCGGTATGCCGAGCGGCTTGATGTGATCGTTGAGAATGTCGGGGATGGTGAGCGACCCGAAGCCCTCGCCCGGTGTGCATTGACTGCAAGTACCCCAGACGAATCCCTTGAGCTGATCGAGGATCCCGGCGAGCTTGAGCTGCACAAGCATGCGATCGAGTCGATACGGAGCCTCCTGCACGTCCTCGAGAAAGAGGATCGAGTCGGTGAAATCCGGCACGTAAGGCGAGCCGAGGATCGCTGTGAGCACCGTGAGATTGCCACCGAGCAATCGGCCCTGCACCTTGCCGGCGGTGATGGTGCGCGTGCGCCGATTCGAGGGCACGATGGTGTCGGTGGTGTCGCGCGGATTTTCGAAGGTTACGGCCTCGCCCCGCCAGGCAACCCGCTGCAACCATTCGACATTGGTGCTATTCCATTCGCTCGCGCCATTCGGCCCATGGAAAGTGACGAGCCCGGTGCGCGCATGCAGCGACAACAGGAGCGCGGTGATATCGCTGTAACCAATCAATATCTTTGGGTTGCGCGCGATCATCTCCCAATCGAGCAGCGGCAGAAGCCGCGCCGCGCCCCAGCCGCCCCGAATACAATGAATGGCCTTGACCTCCGGGTCGCGGAATAGCGCATTCAGATCGGCGGCGCGGTCGGCATCGCGGCCGGCAAGATAACCGTAACGATCAAACACGTGCTGGCCTAGCTTGGCCTTCAGCCCGAGCGCAGCCAGCGCCTCGAGCAGGATATCGACATCGATCGGATCCCAATTGGCACTCGAAGGGATCATCAAACCGATGGTGTCGCCCGGCACGATCCGCGCCGGCTTGACCACCGTGGGCGGTTTGCCTGGGCTGGACGCTTTACCGGAGGTCGCTGCCTTGCGCGTGCCGCTCGCATCCGCCGCATCCACGAGCGACATCAGGCCTGCCACCGCGCCCGCCACCATTGCTTGCCGTCGAGAAATCATCACCGCCCTCCCCGCCCCGTCATGGAACGCGCCGAGTATACGCAAGGCTACAATCGCGACATTTATGAGCCGCTCGATTACCGCTTTGCCAAGGCTGCTGTGGCTGTTGATGCTGACGGCGATCGCGGTTGCGCTGCGGCCGGTGATGACCCATGCCGATACTCCACCGATAACGGTATTTGCGGCGGCCTCGCTGACCGACGTATTGACGGAGACCGGGCGGGTCTTCAGCGAGCAGAGCGGACTCGCCATCCGTCACTCCTTTGCATCAAGCGGGCAATTGGCACGACAGCTCGAGTCGGGTGCAGCGGCCGACATGATCGTGACCGCCGATCGCGAGTGGATGGATTACCTCGAGCAGCGCCGTCTCGTGCGGAGCGACTCGGTGCAGAGTCTTGCCGGCAATCGATTGGTGGTGATTGCCCCCGCAGGTTCAACGGTCCGACTCGATCCGAATCGTCCGTCGGATTGGACCCGCGCGCTCGGACGGGGTCGCTGGGTGAGCGGCGACCCGGCTTCGGTACCCCTCGGGCGCTACACCCGGCAATCGCTAGCGAAGATGGGCGTGTGGAGCGCGCTCGAACCTCGCCTAGCCCGCGCCGAAAATGCGCGTGCCGCGCTCGCGCTCGTGGCCCGCGGTGAAGCCGCGTTCGGGGTGGTGTATTTGACGGACGCGCGCAGCGATCGGCGCGTACGCATCGTCGCGAGTCTGCCGCTGGATTCGCATTCGCCCATCGAGTACCCGGCTGCACTGACCCCGCGCGCAATACCTGCGGCCAAACGCTATCTCGAATTTCTCGTCGGGCCGCAGGGCCGGGAAATCTTTGCGCGCTACGGCTACTGACGCACGAGCTGCATGACCTCGGCCGCATTCAGGGTGCGGGCGCGTTGCTGGATGGCCGGCAAATACTGCTGCTGAGTCACCTTGGCCGAGCCCAGCAAGTCTTGATAGGTCTGGCGGAGTAACTCAGTCGACATCACGCGACCACCTGAGTAGTAGCGTTTGGCGAGGTGACCGAGCGCATACGTCGAGGCAAACGAAAACGCCATCGAGGTGGCGGCAGCGCCGAGACCGCCGATCATGCGTCCCGCTGCCTTACCGAGCAACCCGCCCACCAGTTTGCGGCCGATCTGCTCGACATACTGCGAGGTGAGGCCGACGCCGACCGTGGCGAGGAATTCCTTGATATGACCCTGATCGAGATCGAAGCCGTGACTTTTGCCGATGCGGTAGACCATGCGCACCTGCAGCGGAATAATGGCCATCGAAGCCCACGACTGCGGCAGCAGTTCGAGCGCGCCGTTCAAGATCGAGTAGTTGAGGATGGACTTGTCGAGTTCGGCGTCGTTCACGGCCCGGGCGGGTGTCGCCGCCGCAGGTTCGTAAGCAGCCTTGGCAATGGCATCGGCCTCGGCTGCCGCGGCGGCGACTGACGCATCGGCTTCGAGCCCAAGCTGGCGCTTCAGGCTTTCGAGGAAACGCTGCTCGGCCGCGTCCTGCACGCCATCGGCATCGCAAACGCACACCGCCATTTCGTAGGCGAGCTGACGATGTTCGAGTTCGGGAAGCGCCGCGGTGGCATCGGCAAGGGTCACACGCTTAAGCAGCACGTCTTGATAGACCCCGGCGAGCGCCTTGTCGGCGCCCGCCGCCAACGACTCGGCCGCATCGCGTACCGCTCCGCGCTCATCCTCGGACTTGCGCCCATCGGCGAGCGAGGCGTGGATCATGATGTTGAGGATGGCGCGCAGTTGCGGGGTGTTCATCGGCAGGCTCCTGAGGAATGGCGATACATTGACGGTCTGGCGAGGGGGGAAGTTCCCGCCCCGCCGCTGGCCGCGTGATGCGCAGGGCGCACGGGGATGCTGCGCCGGCGCGCCGTGTTGGCTAGGCTTGGGGCATGGAAATCGACATCATCCTCGAACCCGACCTCTCCCCCGCGCAAGTCGCCGAACTCGGGCAGAAAGCCGAGAAATACGGCGTTCGAACCCTCTGGAGCTCGAATTACTTCGCCCACTGGGACTGCTTCTTGTCGCTGGTGCCGCTCGCCCAATCGACCTCGCGGCTGCTGATGGGACCCCTCGCCGTGAGTCCCTTCGAGATGCATCCGCTCAAAATCGCCAACAGCTTGCTCTCGCTCAACGAATTCTGCGGGGGACGCGCCGTGATCGCCATGGGCGCCGGCGAAGGCAATATCGACTGCATGGGGATCGAGCGGCCCGAAAAAATCGTCCGTGCGGTACGCGAGGGCATCGAACTCGTGCGCGGCGCGGGTCGGGGCAAGCTCGCCAAAGGTTTCAAGGGCGCGGACTTCGTGGTCAACCTGCCCTGCGCCTACGGGTGGCTCAAGGCGCCGAATCCACCGCTCGTCTATGGCACCGCCTATCGCGGCCAGATGATGCGCATGGAGGCGCGGGTCGCCGACGGCGTATTCATTGGCTGTACGCCGCCCGAGGTGATGGCCGCGGCAATGAAAGACGTCATGGAAGGCGCTGCCAAGCGCGAAGCCGACATGCCGCCGCTGCGTACCAACACGTTCTGGGCTTGGCACCTCAAGCGCGACCGCGCCGATGGCTATCGCGAGTCACGACGAGAACTGCCGTGGCGAGCGATCAAGCTGCAGAAAGAACTCATCATGCAGTGCCTCGATGAAGGCGAGGCTCAATTGGTGCGCGACCACTATGACAAGTTTGTCGCGGCGTGGTTTGACCGCTCGGGCAACATTCAAGGCGTCCCCGAAGAAATCCCGAACCGACTCTGCGAGTACTTCACCTCGACCGGTGGACTCGAGGATCTCGATCGCGAGATCGAGCGCTTTCAAATGTTCGGCAAGGCCGGCCTCACCGAGTGTGCGCTACGCCTGCACGACGAACCGATGGAAGCGCTCGACATCATCGGTCAGCACGTCATCCCCAAGCTTCGCTGAACAAGCGCGCGCTCTAGCGAGGGCTCGATTGCCCCGTAGAGCGTGTTGCGCTGACGGGGTTCGCGACCGATGGAGCGGATGGCCGCTTGCATCGCCGCAGCGTCCATTTCCTGCCCGTTCACACCGCCTGCAGCGCGGGTGATCGATTCGTTCATCAACACGCCACCCAAATCATTGGCGCCCGCCTGTAGCGCCTCGAGCGCGCCCGCTTGGCCAAGCTTCACCCAGGACACCTGGATGTTGCGCAAGACGGGTTCGAGCACCAGCCTTGCGATGGCATGCATCAGCAGTGACTCGCGCCAGCTCGGGCCACTGCGCGCGAGTCCCTTGCGCCACAGCGGGGCTTCCATGTGCACGAAGGGCAAGGGCACGAATTCGGTGAAACCGCCCGTGTCGCACTGCAACTCGCAGATGGCCAGCAGATGACGTGCCCAATGTCGCGGTGCATCGACGTGCCCGAACATGATGGTCGCCGTGCTGCGCAGACCCACGCCGTGCGCATCGCGCATGACCCCGAGCCAACCCGCCGTATCGAGCTTGTCGGGGCAGATGATGGCCCGAACCTCGTCACAAAGAATTTCGGCAGCGGTACCCGGTAGGCTGCGCAGCCCTGCCGCCGCGAGTCGCTCGAGGAACTCGCGCACGTCGAGGCCGAGCGTAGCGGCGCCATGGGTGATTTCGAGGGGCGAAAAGGCATGCACGTGGATATCCGGTGCGGCCGACTTTGCGGCGCGGACGATTTCGAGATACGTCTCGCCGGTGAACGAGGGATGAATGCCGCCTTGCAGACACACCTCGGTCGCCCCGCGCGCCGCGGCCTCGGCGACCCGTGCCGCAATTTCTTCGACATCGAGCTTGTAGCCCGGACCGCGCACGGCGCGCGCACTGCGACCTTTGGCGAACGCGCAAAAGCCGCAGGAGAAGCTGCAGATGTTGGTGTAGTTGATGTTGCGGTTGACCACATAGCTGACCGACTCGCCATTGACCTCGCAGCGTAATTGATCAGCCGCGGTGACGATGGCGCGGAAGTCCGCACCATCGGCCATGAACAAACGCGCGATGGACGACTCATCGGGCGTATGACCCGCAACACATTGCCGCAGCGTCGCTGCCGTCTGCGGAGTTACTGCCGCGCGAAAGCCGAGCGCGGCGGTGCCGCGATGCGCAAGCTCCACCTCTCGCCCAGGTGGGTGATCCCCTGCCCCGGCGTGCCAGTTGCGCTCGCGCACGTAGCCACTTGCGTCGATCCGATGCAAGACGCTGCTACGCAGGCGGGCATCGAGCCAGCGGGCCTCGAGCGCGAACTTCGGCACGATCGGCAAGCGCTGCGTCAACCAACGACCCGCCGCCGCAGTCTCTTGCTCAAGCGCCAGAAGCTCAGGCCACGGTGCCTCGGGATTCACGTGATCGGGCGTCACGGGCGACACTCCGCCCCAATCATTGACGCCCGCATCGATCAACGCCGCCAAGGCGCCTGCGCTCAGATTGGGCGGCGCCTGAATCGACATGCCGGCGCCAAAGATTCGCCGCGCAACCGCAATCGTCCACTGCAACTCCTCGAGCGAAGGCTCCGGATGCTGCGCCATGCGCGTACCGGGCTTGGCACGAAAGTTCTGCACGATGACTTCCTGGATATGCCCATAGCGCTCATGCAGGGCGCGAATCGCCAGCAGCGTCTCGATGCGCTCGCGACGTGTCTCGCCGATGCCGATCAGCAAACCGGTAGTGAACGGAATGGCGAGTTCACCCGCGAGGCGCAAGGTCTCGAGGCGCACCGCCGGATCTTTGTCGGGTGAGCGATGATGAGGGCCGCCTTTTTGCGCGAGGCGCGGCGAGCTACTCTCGAGCATGATGCCCATCGAGGCCGACACCGGCCGCAGCATTGCGAGCTCCTCGCGCGTCATGACGCCGGGATTCAGATGCGGCAACAGTCCTGTCTCGACGAATACGCGCTCGGCGCAGTGCTTGAGATAGTGCAAGGTGCTTGAAAATCCGAGCGCCTGCAGTTCGTCGCGCGCCGAGGCATAGCGCAGCTCCGGCTTGTCACCCAAGGTGAACAGCGCCTCGTCACAGCCGGCCGCCTGACCGCGACGGGCGATCTCGAGCACCTCGTCGAGAGACAGATACGCCCGCTGGCCACGACGCGGCGGTGCCGCGAATGTGCAGTAATGGCACACATCGCGACAGAGCTGCGTCAACGGGATGAATACTTTGCGCGAATACCCGACGCGCAAGCCGAAGCCCTCGACCGCCAGCTCCGCGGCGCGGCGCAGCAGCGCCGGCAGCTCGTTGTCGTCAGCGAGCATCAAGGCCTGATCAATCGGCATCGGCTCACCCGCCAGATCGTCGGGCACGTCGACATCATGCGATAAGCCGGGCACGACGATCCGCGCGGCGCGCAACCCGAGGCGCGCTGCGGCCTCGAGGTGGGCCGCGGCACTGTTCACACCGTATTGGGGCAGCAGCGCCGACGGCAGTCGGCACCAGAGCGCATTGGTGCCCTCGCCTCGCCGATCGGGCACAACCGCGACATCGAGCGTTGCCACCTGCGCAATGAGCTTATCGATATCTTTGGCGGTGACCTGTGGCGCATCCGCTGCCACGACCAACATCGCCGAGTGACCTCTGGAGGCCTCTCGCGCCGCGAGTGCCACCGCGGCGTTGAGACCGACCCCATGGTCGTGCAGCACCTCGACACCCGCCGGCAACGCCAGGTGATCATCGGGTGTCACCACGACGATGCGCGCCAGACGACGCGAGCCCTGCAGGGCATGCAGCACGCGCGCGAGCATGGACTGGACGAGCGCCGTACGACGCGTGGCCGACATCACCGCCGCGAGCCGCGACTTGCCGCCACCTTGGATCCGCACCGGGACGATCGCAACGACACTCATGAGACACGCCTCGCGACCGTGGTGTCGCCTTGGCTGCGCAATGCCATCAGTGTCGGCGCAATGGATGCGGCGAGTTCCAGCGCCACACCCGCGACGCGGCGTCGATCCTCGACCGAGCGCATCAACGTATCGGTGACGGCAGTTGCGATGCCTGTGACGCGTAGCGCAGCGCAGGTGGCCGTATCGGCATCCCGCGTATCGAGCACGATGGCATCGATGAGGCCCGAGTAATGCTGCGCGATGGACAAAGAATTCGCCTCGATACCGAGTTCCTGCATGATCTTGGCGGTCGGACCCTTCACGGCCCGTCCACCGATGAGCGGCGAGACGGCAACGATCGGCACGCCAGCGGCGCGCAGCGCAGCGCGAATGCCCGGTACGGCCATAATGGGATCGATGCTCAAGTACGGATTCGAAGGGCAGATCACAATCGACTCAAGGCTCGGGCTGCGTAGCAGCGTCAGCAATTCTTCGATCGGACGCGCCTGCGCAGCACCCGCGAAATGCAACCGAGTCACGCGCGGCATGGCCCGCAGACGCACGAAGTAATGCTGGAACTCGAGCGAACCCGCGTCGGTGTCGAGCAAGGTCGCGATCGGCGCATCGCTCATTGGCAGCAAGCGCGCGGTCACGCCGAAACGGGCTGCAAAGACCGCCATGATGCCCGTCAGCCGCTCGCCCGCCGCCAACCGCTGGGTACGCTCGACATGCAACGCGAGATCGCGATCACCGAGCAGGAACCAGTCGGGCCCGCCCTGGCGACGAACCTCATCCATAAAGCCAAACGTCTCGGCCGCTCGACCCCAGCCTTGTTCGGTATTCACGACGCCGGCAAGCGTGTATAGCACCGTGTCGAGATCGGGACAGACCCGCAGGCCGAGGTGCGTGAAGTCATCGCCCGTGTTGACGAGCACGGCGAGCTCACCCTCAGGCAAAACTTTGCTGAGACCGAGCGAAAGCTTGGCCCCTCCGACCCCGCCCGAGAGCGCCAGCACCTTGATTGACGGCATCAACGGAACAAATCCCCCTCCGGCGAGCGCACCAAACGCCGACCATCGGTCAGCGGCCCGGAAAAGTCCAGCCCACGCACCAGCACCACAGGGGTGCCCTCGACGGTCTCGCCCATCACGAGACCTGCCGCAGCGGCCACGGCGTCGGCGAGTGCGGGTTGCGTTGTCTGCAAGAGTCGACCCTGTCGATCGGTTTGACCGCGTTGATCGAGCACGGCCGTGTAGCCCGCGACGCCGAGCGCCACGTTGACCGTCCCCTCGCGCCACGGGCGACCAAAACTGTCGCTGATGATGACAGCCGGACACTCGGGTGCGAGCGCCGCGCGCAAGCGCTGCGCTGAAGCATCGCAGTCCACGGGCAACAACAAAACCTGCGTATCGCCCCGCTCGATGTTCGAGCGATCGATACCGGCGTTAGCCATCACCCAACCGCAGCGGTGCCGCGTGATGAGGATATTCGGCACGGCACGCAGTACCTCGGATGACTCACGCAGCACGAGCTCGACGAAGCGCGCATCCTTGCGTACTTGCTCGGCCAAGGTGATCGCCGCGACGCTCGGCTGCACGTCCGCAAGCGCCACGCAACGCCCTTCGGCCTTCGAAACGATCTTCTGCGCCACCACAAGCAGATCACCGGCACACAGCGCCCATCCGCCGCGCTGCAAGGCATCGCGGATGAGCGCAGCGAGATCATCACCGGCCCCCACTTCCGGGATGCCTGGCAAGGCATGCAGGCTGATCGATGAGGGCATTCAACCGCCGGCCGACGGCCGCTGCAGATCGCCGGTGATGCGCAGCCCCGCACCATCCGCGGCGTAGTGTTTGTTGAGGAAGATCAAAATCGAGGTGAGCGCCTCGGCGGCGGCGGAGTTGGCGAGCGCACCGGCATGCAGCCCGCGCAGACCGCAGGCCTCGACGATCTGCACCACGGTCTCGCGCGCTGACTTGTCGTCACCAAAGACGAGCACATCGCAGTCGACCACCGCATCGGTGGCAAGCTTGTGCGCAGCGACATTATGAAAGGCGGACACCACGCGCACACCCTCGCCCAGAATTCTTTGGGCACGCAGTGCCGCGGCGCCCTCGGGCGGCAGCTGCACGCGCATGACCTTGGGCGGCACCAGCGGCACCGTGGTATCGACGACGATTTTGCCCACTGCGACACTGGCGATATCGCGCAGGGTCGCCTCTTGAGAGGCGAAAGGCACCGTGACGATGATGATGTCGGCACGCGCCGCGGCATCCGCATTGGCGCCCGCAGCGACCGGCTGGCCGATCTGCGCAGACAAGGCCTGCGCCGACGCAGCCGCGCGTGTCGCATCACGCGAACCGATCACGACCGGAGTACCCGCCATGGCGAGACGCCGCGCGATCGCCGAGCCCAGCTCCCCCGTTCCACCAATGATCGCGACCGCTTGCCTGCTGACCGACATACGCTGCTCCTTCCGTACAATTCCACGGGACTTCTGGCCGCCGAGAATTCTAGCCCGGCGACTCGAGCACCAAGAGGATGTCGGCGACGTTGGTCCCCGTGGGACCGGTGACGAATTGATCACCGACCGCGCCGAGGACAGCATGCGAGTCGTTGTCGGCAAGCGCTCCCGACAGATCGATCCCTGCGGCCGCGATCCGTGCCACCGAGCTCGCGTCGAAAAATCCGCCCGCCGCGGACGTTGGTCCATCCGCGCCGTCGGTACCGGCCGCAAGACCCGTGACGGATCGTCCCATCACGCCGCGGGTCGTTTTTTGCTGCGGGAGCGCCTGCGCGAGTTCGTCCGCGAGGCGTAGCGCCAGCTCTTGCGCCCGGCCACCACAGCCCTTGCCGCTGACCGTAACCACCGGTTCACCCCCCGCGAGCCACAAGCGCGACGCCACCGGACGCTCCGCCGCCGCGATCGTCAGCGCAATCCGCTGCGCCTCATGCTCGACGTTGCCGTAGAGCGTTCGGCCGAGGTGACAAACCTCGACGCCTTCAGTCCGCGCTGCCGCCTCGATCGCGCGCAGCGCATCATCGAGGCTCGCGATCACGAGACAAGGCGCGTGCGGCGGGTCAAAGGTCGGACCGGAACCGATCACTGCCGGGTCATCACCCGCCACATCAGAGACGACGAGCGTGATCACGCTCGCGGGCGCCATGCGCCGCGCAAGCTTGCCACCCTTGATGGCCGACAGCCGCGCCCGCAGACGATTGAGCTCTTCGATGGGCGCACCGGACAACATAAGCTCGCGGGTGGCCGCGCGCTTTTCTTCGAGCGTCATGCCCTCGATCGGCAATGCGCAGAGCGACGATGCACCGCCCGAAAGCAACACCAAAAAACGATCCGCTGCAGTCGGCCGCCCGATGAACGCAAGCAACTCCTGGGCCGCTTGCAGACTACGCTCGCCAGGATAAGGATGATCACCAAAGATTTCGCGCCACGGCGCAACGCCCGGCCATGGATCCCGCGTGATGATCAGACCGGCATCGACGAGCGATTCCGCTCGCGGCACGTCAGCACCGCGCAAACTTTCGAGAAAACCGCTCGCCATGGTGCGCGCCGCCTTGCCAAGCGCAATGACCCGCAAGCGTCCACCGGCGGTCCGATCCGGCCAGTGCAGCGCAATCTCCCGCGTCCCGCGCCGAAATACCCAACCGTCGGGCTCGGCGGAACCAAACTCGGGTAGCAACAAATCAGGGCGTACTGCCCGTACGCCCTCCGCGTGCCAACGCGACAGCCGCTCGCGAGGCGACTCAGACACGACAGCGCAGCCAGAGTCGCTCCCAGGCCGTCGCATCCCAGACGGCGCTGGGCGGCAATTGCAGCTCAAGACGATTGTCGCGACGCCAGGCCGTCGGCTGCATTGCCATCTTGTCGTTCACCATCTGCACGAGCAGCCAATCCTCTTCGCCGACGCGCAGCACCGCCTTGAATCGTTCGGGTCTTGAGAGCGCAGGATCGATCAAAGAAAGATCGCTGCTGAGAATGCTCAAGAGCTTCGTCTCCGAAAAGGCAATCGCACGGGGTAATACCCAACGCGCGCCGTGCCGCCCCAACTGATGAAACTCACGACGCTCGCCCTCGAGCGAACCGATCGCCACACCGTACGTGTTGTTCTCGACACGCACGTGATCTTGCGCGTGTTCCTGCGCCTGCGCATGCAGCGCAGGTCGCGCCGGCAGGACACGCGCGTGCCTACCCGGCAGAGCACTCGACAAGGCCGCCCGCGCCGCCGCGGGCAACTCGCCGCCCTCGATCTTGCCCACCCAAGTTTTGGGCGGAAAAAGGGCGGCTGCGCTGCGCACAAACTGCGCGCGCTGCTCGGCGGTTGCGGTATCCGCTTTGGAGAACAGCAGCACGTCGGCAATCTCGCGGACTGCCGCAACCGTCTCGTCGACGCTGTCGAGATGCGTCGGATCGATAAGCCCGATCACGCCGCACAACTCGAGCCAACCCGCCGCCTCGTGCGCGAGCAATTCTTCGACGATGCCCCCCGGGTGACCGATGCCCGAAGGCTCGACGAGTATTCCGGCGGGTCGCACCTGCTCGATTAGTTCGCGCAAATTACGACGAAAATCAGCCTCGCCCGCACAGCAGAGGCACCCGCCCGGCACGAGACGCACGTCGTAGGCGCCACGCGCCGCCGCAGCAACGGTCAGCGCATCGATTCCCGCATCCGTATACTCATTGAGCAGGACGACCCAGTTTTCTTCGGCGGGCTTGCTGGCGAGCCAGCGGGCGATCAGCGTGGTTTTGCCGCAGCCCAAGGGCCCGGTGATCACCCAAACGGGGATCGGCGCTGAGCCAGTCACGATCGAGCGCGAACCCCGGCGGGCGTCGCATCAGGGGTCACACCGTCATGGGTCACGCCGTCATGGGTCACACCGTCATAGGTCCCGAGCGCCGCATAGAGTTCGGGGCGTCGATCGCGAAAGACATACCAGTTCGCGCGCTGCCGCTCGAGTTCAGCGAGATCGAAACTCGCCGTAAGCACCGCCGCAGCATCCTCGCCAGCCTCGGCCACCATCGCACCAGTGGCATCGGCAATAAACGACGAGCCATAGAACCGAAGCCACAGACCCTCGGGGTCCTGCAGCGAGCGCTCGATGCCGATGCGATTCGAGGCGATGAGCGGCATGAGATTGGCAGCAGCATGCCCCTGCTGGGTGCGTTGCCAATGACGTCGCGAATCGACCGGTGGCGCCGGCGGCGGTTCGCTGCCGATTGCCGTGGGGTACAACAGCAGCTCGGCGCCCATCAGCGCCATCGCGCGGGCGCACTCGGGAAACCACTGGTCCCAGCAAATGCCCACGCCGATGCGCGCATAGCGGGTCTGCCATACCTTGAATCCCGTATCCCCCGGCGAGAAGTAGTGCTTTTCCTGATAACCGGGGCCATTCGGGATGTGCGACTTGCGATAGATCCCGAGCACTTCGCCGTCGGCATCGATCATGGCGACGCTGTTGAAGTACGCCTGATTCGCACGCTCAAAGAAACTGATCGGCAAGACGACCCGCAGCTCTCGAGCGATCGCGCGAAAATGTCGAATGGCTGCGTTATCCTCGGGCGCGGTCGCAAGGGCGAAGTGCCGCGCGTCCTGCTCGATGCAAAAATACGGTGTCTCGAAGAGTTCCTGCAGCAAGATTATTTCGGCGCCTTGGGCCGCCGCCTCGCGCACCAAAGATTCGGCGCGGGCGATATTGGCAGCCGCATCCCACCCGCAAGCGAACTGCGTCGCGGCCACCGTGACCCGCCGCACACTCGGGGTCAGGTGAGGCGGCGGCGTTGCTTTGTCGTTCATGTCTGCGACCCCTGCTTAGGTACCAGCATCTCGGTAATGCGTATGGCGGTTTCGAGGGCGCGCAGCCCATCTTCGCCACTGACCACGGGCGGCAGGCTTTGAGTGATGCAATCGAGAAACGAGCGGATCTCGGCGCGCAACGCATCCCCTTGTTCGAAGCTCTGCTCATCGATGGTCACCGGCAACTCGCCGGCAGCCGGCGGCGTCGTTCGCTTGACGATGGTGGTCAGGATTCGTTGCTGCAGATCGATCGAGACGTAGGCGTCATCGCGAAACACGCGCAGCTTGCGCTCGGTCTTCAGGCTGACGCGGCTCGCGGTGACGTTCGCTACGCATCCACCCTCGAATCGCAGGCGTGCATTGGCAATATCGACCGCGCCCGAGAACACCGGCGTGCCGACCGCATCGATCGACTCGATCGGGCGACCGACAATGCTGCGCACGATGTCGATGTCATGGATCATCAGATCCAGCACCACGTTGACGTCGGTCCCGCGCTCCTTGAAGGGCGCAAGGCGCTGACACTCGATGAACCGCGCCTGCGCCAAGCGGGGACCCGCGGCGACAATCGCCGGATTGAAGCGCTCGAGATGTCCGACCTGCAGGATGCGCCCCGCCCGCGCCGCCACATCGATCAGCTCACGCGCCTGTTGCACCGTCTCGGTGATCGGTTTTTCGACGAGCACATGCGCGCCGGACTCGAGAAAGTCACGAGCGATCGCGAAGTGCGCTGGCGTGGTCGTCACCACGCTTACCGCATCGACCTTGCCAAGCAGTTCGCGGTAATCGGCAACAGCCTGCGTGCCGAGTTCGCGCGCCACCGCGTCGCGGGCGTCGCTGCGCGTATCGACCACACCGACCAGGCTAGAGGCCGGCTCGCTTGCGTATTTCTGCGCGTGGAAAAGACCGAGGTAACCGGCGCCAACCACGGCTGTTCGAATCGTGCTCATGGCTTATTATGCCCCATGGCGCGCCGAAACCCGACCAACCTCCTGACGACGCTCAATCGCGAAGCACGCGTACTGTTCGGCGCCCTGATCTTCGGCGCGGTGGGTCTACCGCTGCTCGTTTGGCTCAGCGGGCGCACCTTGCTCGGGCCCTACGCCAACGGCGGCATGTTCGCGATCCTCGGCGATTTCTTCGCGCTGCTACAGACGGGCTCGATCGCGGCGTGGATCCTCTTGCTCGGCCCCTACGTGCTGCTTGGCCTGCTGCGCGTCGCCGCAGCACTCTTTCGCAAGATTTGAAGGTCGCGTTGACTGCAGCGGTCAATCCGCTGCGGCCAAACTCCGTTCACGCGCCGCACGAAACTCGCTTTTCTCATACCAGCTCGGAAAGCGCCGTTCGCGCGCAATCGTTGCGCCGACCTCGAACAGCAGCTCGAGATCCTGCGCACCGCCGCGCAGGTCCATGCCCGCTCGATACTCGTCCGAGGGCTTGTGGTAATGCTTCAGCGTGAACTCGGCGGCTTGCGCTCTCGCCCACTCGGCACCGCGCTCTCGATCTTCGACACCCAGTTTGATGTAGAGCGCCGGCACACCCGCCTTGGCGAAATTGAAGTGGTCAGAGCGGAAGAAAAAACCGTTCTCGGGCGTGGGCTCATCACGCAGCACCCGGTCCTGCTTGCGCGCCGCGCGGGCCAAATACTCCTCGAGTTCGGAGGCGCCTGAGCCCACCACGGTGACATCGCGCGTCGGTCCGCCCCAGCTGATCGCGTCCATGTTGAGCGCGGCTACGGTGCGCTGCAGCGGGAACACCGGGTTCGCGACGTAATAGGCTGAGCCTAAAAGCCCGCTCTCCTCGAGCGTGACCGCGAGAAACACGATCGAGCGCTCGGGACGCTGACGCGCTTCGGTGAACGCCTTGGCGATCGTCAGCAACCCAGCGGTCCCGGTCGCATTGTCGAGCGCGCCGTTGAAGATGTTGTCGCCGCTGCGCGCGAGCGTCTTGCCGAGATGATCCCAGTGCGCCATGTAGACGACGTATTCGTTGGGGCGTTTGCTGCCCGGCAATACCGCCAGCACATTCGGTGATACCGAACGACGGATTGCATTACGCAGTGCGCCGCCCGCCTTCTCGGCAAGCGGGACCGGCTTGAAGCCAGGCTGACTCGCTGCGACGAGCAGTTCTTCGTAGCTGCGTCCATTCGCCTTGAGCAACGCATCGCCCGCAGCCCGCGTGATCCAACCCTCGATCGCCGGACGCCCCGCGTTCTCATCGGCCGCAACGGTGTCGAGTTGTGGACCCATCCAACTGTTTTGCACGGTATCCCAGGGATACGCCGCTGGCTTGTCGTCGTGGATGATCAAGGCTGCGGCGGCGCCCTGCCTCGCGGCCTCTTCGAATTTATAGGTCCAGCGACCGTAGTAGGTCATCGCGCGTCCGCGGAAGAGCTGCGGATTATCGGTGGCGAACCCGGGGTCGTTGATCAGGATCACTGCGGTCTTGCCACGCATATCGAGCCCGGCGTAATCGTTCCAACCGTACTCGGGGGCGACCACGCCGTGACCGACGAATACCAGAGGGCTATCGGCGAGCGACACCTCGGGTACGAGTCGTTTGGTCCAGATCACCATATCCTTGCCATATTCGAGCTGCGCGCTGCCCAAGCTGAGCGCCGCATCGCTACCGGCGGTGATCTCGATGATCGGCACCTGCTGCAGGTATGAGTCGCCATTGCCCGGCGCAAGGCCGAGCGCCTTGAACTCGTTGACCAGATACTCGACGGTCTTGCGCTCGCCAGCGGTGCCCGGCTTGCGGCCTTCAAACTCGTCACTCGCGAGCGTGGCGATATGGCGCTCGTACACACTCGCCGAGATCGGCGGGGCGAGCGCCTGACGGGCTGCGCCGCCGCAGCCAGCCAGCACAGCCACCGCGGCCAGAAATGAGAGGGAGCGCAGCGCGCGTCGGCTCAACGAACAATCGAACATCACGAACAACCTCCGGACCATCAGGCAGTTTCGCTCGGCCAGACCAACCAGCCGAGCAAGACAAGCAACACGGCAAGCACCCACTGGGGCCAGCGGCGCCAGCCAGCGACACGAACCTCGCCATAAAAGGCGCTGCCCGCCACCACGGCAATCAGAGCGGAGCCCGCGAGTGCGCGCAAGAGCGGCGGAAACTCCTCGCCAATCCGCCCGGCATACTCGGGCAGGAACATGAACACGATGAGCGTCAGCGTGAGCGCGACGGTAATGGATACCGCCGAGCCCATCACGATGCCGATCAGCATGGCTAGCGGTTTCATGAGGGTACTTCCGGCTTGGGCACGGCCGCACTTGAAGGGGCGCGGCAAGCGTTCTAGTCTGCAGGTCGAGTTTACAGGACGCCGAGCCACATGACCCCAACCGCACGCCGACCCGCCACGCTCATCGCTTTCGTCGCGTTGACCGCCGGCCTTCTCGCCCTCGGCAGCTCCTCACGCCTCACCGCCAACACCTCGGCGCTGCCGCCCGGCGCGCTCGCACCCTCGGCGCGCGAACGGATGATCGCCCGTCAGGTCGGCTCGCTGCTCGAAGACGCGCACTACAGCCAGCGCAAGATCGACGATGCCATGTCGCCGCGCGTAATGGACAAGTTCCTCAATAGCCTCGACGGTCAACGCAGCTATTTTTTGGCGAGTGACATCGCAGACTTCCAAACGCACCGCTTGCGCTTCGACGACATGATCCGCACCGGCGATATCGAACCCGCCTATGCCATGTTTGCGCGCTACCAGCAGCGTAATCGCGAACGCATCCAACACGCGCTTGCCCTGCTCGAGCAGGAGCCGGACTTCACGCTGGATGAACGCTTCGAGTTCGACCGCGAAGAGGCCGCATGGCCAGCCTCGATCGAAGAATTGAACGAACTGTGGCGCAAGCGCGTAAAAAACGATGCCATCTCGCTGATGCTCGCCGGCAAGACCTGGGTCGAGAGCAAGGAAGTGCTGCGTACCCGATACGATCGGGTGCTCAAGCGCGGCGAGCAGATCAAGCCCGAAGAAGTCTTCGAGCTGTTCCTAAACTCCTACGCCCGCACCTTCGATCCGCACTCCAACTATTTCTCGCCGCGCAACTCCGAGGAATACAAGATCCAGATGAGCCTGAACTACGAAGGCATCGGTGCCTCGCTACAGCTCATCGACGATTACGTGACCATCATGAATCTGATCGAAGGCGGCCCGGCGGCAGCGGCAGGCACGCTTAGCGTCAATGATCGCATCACCGCGGTCGGTCAGGGCAAAGATGGCAGCCTTGTCGATGTCGTCGGTTGGCGCATCGACGATGTCGTACAACTCATTCGTGGCAAGGGCGGCACGCTGGTGCGACTGCAGATCTTGCCGGTCGGCGCCGCCCCCGGCACCCCCGAAAAGGTCGTCGAATTTACCCGCGGCAAAGTCACGCTCGAGGCGCAGGCCGCCCGGAAATCTTTGAAAACCGTCGAGCGCGACGGGCGAACACTCAAGGTTGGCGTCATCAACGTGCCGGGGTTTTATTCCGACTACGACGGCCAGCGCGCCGGCGACACCAACTATCGCAGCACCACGCGGGATGTCCGCCGCCTGATCGACGAACTCAAGACCGAAGCGATCGATGGCCTCGTGCTCGATCTGCGCGGTAATGGCGGCGGCTTTTTGCCGGAGGCGCAATCGCTCACCGGACTCTTTGTCGATCGCGGCCCGGTCGTGCAGGTGCAATTCTCGAACGGCCAGAAGGAAGTGCTCGATGACTCCGATGCGGGGGTTGCCTACGACGGCCCACTCGTGGTGTTGATCGATCGCTTCAGCGCCTCGGCCTCCGAAATCGTCGCGGGTGCCGTGCAGGATTACCGGCGTGGCGTCGTCGTTGGCCAACGCAGTTTCGGCAAGGGCACCGTGCAAAATCTTGTGCCGTTGTCGCGCTGGAGCGCGCGCCCAGTCAACGGTCAGCTCACCGTGACCATCGGCAAGTTCTATCGCGTCACCGGCGAGAGCACGCAGCACCGCGGTGTCGAACCCGACGTCGAACTCGCCTCGCCCATCAGTCTGAAGGATGTCGGCGAGAGCGCTCTCGATGACGCGCTGCCCTGGGATCGCATTGCGTCAGCGGATTTTCGGGCGCTCGACTCGAAGTTGCCATCGATCGCCAAGCTCGCCACGGAAGAATCGTCGCGACAAAACCGCGACCCCGATTACCGCTGGCTCGTCAACGACATCGCAGCCCTCGATGCCTTGCGACAACAAAAAACCATTTCGCTCAATATCGAAGCGCGACGCGCCGAGCGTACGCGTCTCGAGGCCGAACGCCTCGAGCGCGAAAACGCGCGGCGTACTGCCCGCGCGGAGAAGCCCTTGCAGGCCATCGCCGACCTCGACGCCAGCAAGCAGCCGGACGTGATCCTCGATCAATCGGCCGAGGTGATGGTCGACATGCTGAACCTCAATTCGCCAGGCGCAAAGCCGACGAAACCTCGCCCGGTCACTGCGCGGCGCGAAGCCACCTGAAGCCGTGACCACGCTCGAGGCAGTACTCGAGCCATTTGTTGAGCATCACGTTGCGCGCCCAGCGCTGGTCAAGATCGAGCGTTGCGTGCTGACGCCAGTCGCGTAGCAGCGGATGTTCGTGCTTGTTGGCCCAGGCGTACGCCTCGGCCAGCCTCGCGTCGTGGTACACCCGAATCTGCATGTCGGGTGCCGTGAGTCCGTCAGGCTCATCGTCAAAGATATATGTGAGCTCGAACATCGTCGTATAGGGCGAGCGCTCCGTCACGCTCAAGCCAAGCTCGACATCGCCCTGCACACTCGATCGATGCAGACCCTCGAGACTGCGCAACTCACCCGCCAGTGCCCCGAGGCGCTGATGGTTGCTTTCGTAGAGACTCATCAGCGCGACAAAACTGCGGGGCCGCGCGCGCCAGCTCGAGGGCAGCAGGGGCTCACCCCCAAGGCCACGCTCCAGCCACTGCCGAATGTCGAGGGGAGCACGCTTCATGGACGAATCCTGCGCTCCACGCCCGTTGCTTCGAGAATGCGCGCCGAGATTTCTTCGATGGAACACTCGGTCGTATCGAGTACGGGGATGCCATTGCGCTGAAAAATCGCATCGGCGGCGCGCGTCTCGAACTGCACCTGTTGCGTCGAAGAGTAGCGACTATTGGGTCGCCGCTCCTGCCGGATCTGCTGCAAGCGCCCCGGCGCAATGCGCAGACCAAACAGCTTCGACTTGAACGACTGCAAGCTGGGCGGCAGGCGCGACGATTCGAGGTCATCATCGGTCAAGGGATAGTTGGCAGCGAATACGCCGTACTGCATCGCGAGGTAGAGACAGGTGGGCGTCTTGCCGGAACGCGATACGCCCACCAGAACGAGATCAGCGCGTGAATAATCGCGATGCGAGCCGTCGTCATTGGCAAGCGCGTAGTTGGTCGCATCGATGCGCGTGGCATAGCCGACCGAATCCGAGATCCCATGTGCACGGCCCGAGCTGTGACTCGAGCGCACGCCGAGTTCGCGCTCCATCGGCCCGACGAAGGCTTCGAAGAAATCGAGAAACAGCGCATTGGCGAGCTTGAGTCGTTCGCGCAAATCGTCCTGCACGAGCGTGCTGAAGACGATCGGCCTCACGCCCGCCTCCTCCGCCGAGGCGTTGATTCGACGCACGGCCTCATCGACCTTGTCGAGCGAAGAGATAAAAGGCAGCGTCACCGGACGAAACTGCGCGCCGTCGAATTGGGTCAGCAGGCTGTGACCCATGGTTTCGGCGGTCACGCCGGTCTGGTCAGAAACGAAAAACACTGTCCTCGTGGTCACCGTGAATCCCCCCTGCGCGCTACACTACGCGCCGGCTGTGTTGGCAGTGTTTCACCGCCAGCCACGGCCGACAAGCCATGTCGTGCATCATAAAATCCGACGAGGATCGATCGTGACCGAACTTTCCGCTGCGCCGCTGGCCGATAACGCGGTCGTCGTGCCCTTCGAGCAACTGACCATGCACGATGTCGAGACCGTCGGTGGCAAGAACGCCTCGATCGGCGAAATGATCGGCTCGCTCGCGCGACTCGGCGTCAAGGTTCCAGGCGGCTTTGCGACCACCGCTGCAGCCTATCGCCAGATGCTCGCGCACAACGGACTCGATGTGCGGATCCGTAACCTGCTGAGCGATCTCGATGTCGATGACGTGCTGCGTCTCGCCGAGGTTGGGCAAACGATTCGCGGCTGGATTCTCGAAGCACCGTTACCGTCAGCACTCGAAAAAGCGGTACGCGAGGGCTACCGCAAATTCGGTACCCATGTCGCTGTCGCCGTGCGCTCATCAGCCACAGCGGAAGATCTGCCGGAGGCCTCGTTTGCGGGTCAGCAAGAGACCTTCCTCAACGTGCAGGGCGAAGATGCCGTCGTCGAGGCCATGCGGCAGGTCTTCGCCTCGCTCTTCAACGATCGCGCCATCGCCTATCGTGTACATCAGGGTTTCGATCACTCGCTGGTCGCGCTGTCGGCGGGCATCCAGCAAATGGTGCGCTCGGACATCGGCGCGAGCGGTGTGATGTTCACGCTCGACACCGATTCGGGCTTTCGCGAGGTGGTCTTCATCACCGCCTCTTACGGGCTTGGCGAAACCGTCGTCCAAGGCGCGGTCAACCCCGACGAGTTTTATCTCTACAAGCCTGCCGTACGCGCCAATCGTCATGCCGTGCTGCGGCGAAATCTCGGCGCCAAAGCCATCAAGATGATTCATGGCGATCCTGCTTCCAGCGAGCGCGTGCGCACGGTCGATGTGGCAGCCGTAGACCGTAATCGATTTTGCCTCGACGACGAGGACCTCGTCGCACTCGCGCGTCAGGCGCTGATCATCGAAGAACACTACGGTCGGCCGATGGATATCGAGTGGGGCAAGGACGGCGCCACTGGCGAGATCTATATCCTGCAGGCGCGCCCCGAGACCGTGCAGAGCCGTAGCGGTCGCACCATTCAGCGCTACACGCTCGCCAACCGCTCGCGCGTGATCGCGCAGGGTCGCAGCATCGGTCAGCGAATCGGTGCAGGGCCTGCACGCGTCATCACCGATGTGTCGCAAATGGCAAGAGTGCAACCAGGCGATGTACTCGTCGCGGACATGACTGACCCTGATTGGGAACCCGTCATGAAACGCTCCGCGGCAATCGTCACCAACCGCGGCGGTCGAACCTGCCACGCTGCGATCATCGCGCGCGAGCTCGGCATCCCCGCGGTCGTCGGCTGCGGTGATGCCACGCAACTCATTCGCGAGGGTGATCCGGTGACGGTCTCCTGCGCCGAGGGCGACACGGGCTACGTCTATGAGGGTGCGCTCGATTTCGAGCGGCGGCAGATCGAGCTCGATGCGCTGCCGAAAGCGCCCGTCAAGATCATGATGAACGTCGGCAATCCCGATCGTGCCTTCGATTTTGCCGGCATACCGCATCGCGGCGTGGGTCTCGCTCGACTCGAGTTCATCATCAACCGCATGATCGGCGTGCATCCGCGCGCCCTGCTCGAATTCGACAAGCTCAACGCCGGCTTGCGCGAAGAAATCCGCGCGCAGATGGCAGGCTACGCCGACCCGGTGGGTTTTTATGTCGACAAACTCGCCGAAGGCATTGCGCAGATCGCGGCAGCCTTCGCGCCCGAACCCGTGATCGTTCGCCTCTCGGACTTCAAGTCCAACGAATACGCCAATCTCATCGGCGGTCGGCTCTACGAACCGACCGAAGAAAATCCGATGCTGGGCTTTCGCGGCGCGGCGCGTTATGTGGACCCGATTTTCCGCCCCTGCTTCGAGCTCGAGTGTCGCGCCTTGCGCAAAGTTCGTGGCCTGATGGGGCTCACCAACGTGCAGGTGATGGTGCCCTTCGTGCGCACGCTCGACGAGGCTCGCAAGGTCACCGAGCTGCTCGCCGAAAACGGTCTCGCGTGCGGCCAGGACGACCTCAAGGTCATCATGATGTGCGAGCTGCCCTCGAATGCCGTGCTCGCCGAGCGCTTCCTCGAATACTTTGACGGCATGTCGATCGGTTCAAACGACATGACGCAGCTGACGCTCGGCGTCGATCGTGACTCCGACATCGTCGCGCAGCATTTCGATGAGCGCGATCCGGCCGTGAAAGCCATGCTCGCCATGGCCATCGCCGCTTGCCGCAAGGCCGGCAAATATATCGGCATTTGTGGCCAAGGCCCCTCGGACCATCCCGATCTTGCGCGCTGGCTGGTCGATCAAGGCATCGACAGTCTCTCGCTGAACCCGGACACCGTGATCGAGACGTGGTTGATGCTGGCAGGGAGTACGGCGTCACAGGGCTCCGCCGCGGGCCAAAATTAGAGGTCGTTGGGCGTCACACTGCCTTCTGGCCCGCCAAAAACGGGCAAACCGACAAATCGACATTGCCACCCGAGACGATGACACCGATGCGATCGCCGGGCTGACCGATGCGACCCTCGAGGATCGCGGCGAGCGGCACGGCCGATGACGGCTCGATCAGCAGACGCAAATCTTCGAGCGCGATGCGCATGGCGTTGACGATGGCTGCCTCCGAGACCGTGACGACATCGTCCACGTGCTCTCGAAACAGCGCATAAGGCCGAACGCCGATCGAACCCCGCAGGCCATCGGCGATGGTTGGCGGCGACCCGGGCATACCGACACGTACGCCACCGTGAAACGAGCGCGCTGCGTCATCGGCCATCGCCGGCTCTGCGCCGATGATGCGACACTGAGGGGCCATGCTCCGGCTCGCAAGGGCCGTACCCGACAACAGTCCGCCGCCGCCCACCGGCGCCGTGATCACCTGCAGGTCCGGGTGCGCAGCGAGCAGTTCGAGTGCGGCAGTGCCTTGCCCGGCAATCACTCTGGAATCATCGAAGGGATGCACCACTACCGCAGCCGTCTGCGCGACAACCTCGGCAAGGGCCGTCTCGCGCGCGGCGAGCCCCGGCTTGCAGGCGACGAGCTCGGCGCCCTGCGCCCGGATCGCTGCGACTTTGACGGCAGAAGCGTCTTCGGGAGCGACCACGATGCAACGCCAACCGAGTTCGCGCGCCGCGCGCGCCAGCGCGGCGCCGTGATTGCCCGAGGAATGCGTAGCCACCACACGCACCACGGCCTGCCCCGCAGCGCTCTGCTGCGCCGCAAAACGCGCGAGTTGCAGCAGTGCGTTCATTGCGCCGCGATATTTGAACGCACCGACATGCTGCAGGTTTTCGCACTTGAAGTGCACGCGACGATTGCAACGCTCGTCGAAACGCTCTGAGTGCATCACCGGCGTGACCACCGCCCTGCCCTGTAATCGCCCCGCCGCTGCCACCACGTCCGCGAACGTCGGCAGATCGTGCGCGTCAGCGACCATCAACAAGTACCCCGCGGACCTAGCGCAAAGAAATGCTCGCGATAATGCTGCAGCTCGCGCACCGACTCGCGGATGTCATCGAGCGCGAGGTGCGCGCCTTCCTTGCTGAAGGTTTCAGCGACGGCGGGCGCCCAACGCTTTGCGAGTTCTTTGACCGTGCTCACATCGAGATTACGGTAGTGAAAGAACGCCTCGAGCGTCGGCATCAGCCGAGCCATGAAGCGACGGTCTTGGCAGATGCTGTTGCCGCACATCGGCGAGGCCCCTTTTTCAACGTGCTGAGAAAGGAACTCAAGCGTGCCCTGCTCGGCCTGCGCCAGCGTCACCGTACTCGCGCGGACTCGCGCAAGCAGACCCGAACCCCCATGCTGTCGCTGGTTCCAATCGTCCATGCGCGCAAGCGTAGGCTCGTCCTGATGTATGGCGAACACCGGTCCCTCGGCGATCAGCCGCAGCGATGAATCGGTCACCAGAGTCGCGATCTCGATGATGGTGTCGGATTCAGGCTTGAGACCCGTCATCTCGAGATCGATCCAGATGAGTGCATCACGGCTTGGCATTGCGGGCTCCAACATGGCGACACGGCGAAACACCGCGGCTCTGCGTTGACTCTTCGTTGAGAAGGAGTCTAGCAGAGGCTACAGTTGCGCCCTCTTCACGCGATCGCGGAGCGCACGGAACCCGGTGTCATTCGAAGCTCAAGTCATCGCCGCCTACGGTCGCCACCTCAAGCTGCGCGACCAGGACGGCCAAGTCCATGACGCGCGACCGTTCGGTCGACGAGTGCAGGCCATCTGCGGCGATCAAGTGCGCTGCGAGCAAGACCTCGCCCATGCCGAAATTCACGTCGTCGAGGTACTCCCCCGGCGCACAACGCTTGCCCGCGCGACGTTGCGTGGCGAGGCCGAAGCCGTAGCCGCCAACCTGACGCTGCTCGTGACCGTGTTGGCGCCGCAACCGAAGCCCGACCCCTTCATCATCGATCGATATCTTTGTGCGGCATCTTCCGCCGGTATCGGCGCGCTGATCGTACTCAACAAGGCAGATCTCGCGGCCAGCGAAGCGGCGCCGGGACAACTACCCTCCACGCTCGCAGCGATGCTGCAGGGCTTTGCCAGCGCCGGCTACCCGACGCTTGAGTGCAGCGCACAAACCGGCGCAGGCCTCGAGGCGCTCGCAGCGCGGCTCGCGGGCGAAACCGCCGTCTTCGTGGGTCAGTCGGGAGTCGGTAAGTCTTCGCTCATAGCCCGCCTCGTACCCGGTATCGAACTTGTCACGGGAGCACTCGATGGTGACGCCGAAGGCCGTCACACCACGACGCATTCCTCGCTGCACGATTTGCCGGGTGGCGGCGCACTGATCGACTCGCCGGGCGTGCGGGATTTTGCACCCGCCGTCGACAGTCTCGAGCCTGCGAGTCTGGGCTTTCCAGAGGTCGACCGGCTCGCCCCGAGTTGCCGCTTCATGGACTGCCGTCATCTGCGCGAGCCCGGCTGTGCCGTGCGCACCGCCGCAGAAAGCGGCGAGTTCGATGCCCGCCGCTACGAAAGTTATCGTCGGCTGCGACGGCTTCGCGAAGAGCTCGAGGCAGCCCGCGGCCCGGGACGAAAACGCCTAAAGCAGTGACTGGCGCCCGGCGAGCGCGTGCGCGAGCGTGCCGCCGTCGATATATTCGAGTTCGCCACCGATCGGTACGCCATGCGCAATACGCGTGGCGCGCAGACCGCGAGTGCGGGCAATCTCGGAGAGGAAATGCGCGGTGGCCTCGCCTTCGACCGTCGGGTTGGTGGCCAGAATCATTTCATTGACGCCACCCGTATCGAGCAGCATCTCGAGCTCGCGGATGCCGAGTTGATCGGGACCGATGCCATCGAGCGGCGAAAGATGCCCCATCAACACGAAGTAACGACCGCGAAATCCGCCCGACTGCTCGATGGCGACCACATCGGCAGGTGACTCGACCACGCACAGCAAGCCAGTATCGCGTTGGGGTGAGGTGCAAATGCTGCAGAGCTCGGTTTCAGTGAGCATGCGGCACTGCCGACAACGGCCAACCCTCGCGAGCGCCGTGGTCAAAGATTCGGACAGCGCCCGCGCACCATCGCGCCCATCCTGCAGCAAATGAAACGCCATGCGCTGCGCCGTCTTCTGCCCGACCCCGGGCAATGTGCGCAGCGCATCAATCAGGCGGGCGAGCGAGGGCGTATGCTTCATCGACGAGGATCAGCAGCGCAGATCAGAACGGCATCTTGAAGCCGGGCGGCAGCCGTAGCCCCGACATGAGCTCGGACATGCGCTGCTGGCTCTGCGTCTCGACGCGACGCACCGCGTCGTTGATCGCGGCGGCCACCAGATCCTCGAGCATTTCGCGATCCTCGCCGATCACCGCGGGCTCGATCTGCACGCGCTTGACCTCATGCTTGCCCGTCATGGTGACCTTCACCATGCCGCCGCCGGACTCGCCGACGACTTCCATAAGGGCGATCTGCTCCTGCGCTTTTTGCATGTTGCGCTGCAAGGCTTCCGCCTGCTTCATCATGTTGCCGATATTGGCCATGCTGCTCTCCTTCAGAGCGATTTGATGGAATCCGGTTTGAGGGTGGCGCCGAACTTTTCCTTGAAGCCGCGCACCGTCGCATCCTCATCGAGCGAACGCCTCGCCGAGTCGAGCTCGGCATCCACGGCGCGCTGCTCGGCGCGAGCCGGCGTATCGACCGGCGCCGCAGCAAGCTCGAGCTCGACGCGGATTGTCGTGCCGAGCACCTTGCTCAGCGCCTGAGCCAGTTTGTCGATCAAAGCCGCTGTACGCAGCAAAGATTGCGCGGGATCGAGTGTCAGACGCACGAGATTACCTTCGCGACTTGCGAAGGCACAGTTGGCGGCGAGCTGTCTTGCCGCACCGCCCAAGTCGAGTGCGCCGACGACCTCTTGCCAACGCGAGAGCTCGAGTGATGGGTTGGCACCCGTAGTCTTTGTGTCGCCCGTCGGCTTTGCGCCGCCCGTCGCAGAGCTTGCGGCCGGCCGCGATCCACCGCCCTCGCCTCCTGCGAGGCGAAAAGCCGCCATGCGCAGTAAGGTCATCTCGAAACCCGTGCGCGGATCTGGTGCCCAGGCAAGATCACGCCGACCGAGAATCGCCGTCTGATAGTGCAGTTGCACATCTTCCGGAGAAATCAGCGCCGCCAGTTCCGCCAGTTGTTCGGGCGGATGTAGCTCATCGCCCTCGTAATTCGGCAGCGATTGCTTGAGTGCCACGCGCACGAGGAGTGTCGCGAGCGCATCCAGCACATCACCGTAATCCGGCGCCCACTCATCGAGCGCCTGCATGAAGCGCAGCAGCTCGCCGGGGTCTGCAGCGCCGAGCAAGCGCGCGAGCTGCATCACTTGTTTGCGATCGACCGTGGCCAGCATGGCGCGGGCCTCGGTCTCGGCAACCTTGCCGCCCGCGAAGGCCAGTAGCTGATCGAGCAACGAAAGCGCATCGCGCATGCTGCCATCCGCGGCCTCGGCCACGAGGCGCACGGCTGCGGCCTCGAAGTCGATACCCTCGGCAGCGAGGATGATCTTCATGCGTTCGGCGATCAAAGAAACCGGCAAGCGCTTGAGATTGAACTGCAGGCAACGTGACAGCACCGTCACGGGCAACTTTTGCGGATCGGTGGTCGCGAGCAGGAACTTGACGTGCGGCGGCGGCTCCTCGAGGGTCTTGAGGAGCGCATTGAAGGAATGCGCCGAGAGCATGTGTACTTCGTCGATGAGGTAGACCTTGTAGCGACCGCGGGTGGGCGCGTACTGCACGTTGTCGAGCAACTCGCGCGTGTCATCGACCTTGGTGCGCGAGGCGGCATCGACCTCAATCAAATCGACGAATCGCCCCTCATCGATTTCGCGACACGTGGCGCAGGTACCGCAAGGCGCCGGGGTCATGCCGGTTTCGCAGTTGAGACACTTGGCGAGGATGCGCGCAATGGTCGTCTTGCCGACCCCGCGCGTGCCGGTGAAGAGGAAGGCGTGGTGCACGCGCTGGCTGGCGAGCGCATTGGAGAGTGCGCGCAGGACATGCTCCTGCCCCGTCAACTCCTCGAAACGCTTGGGACGCCATTTGCGCGCGAGTACGGTGTAGCTCATCAGCTGAAGTTTACCCGCCTAGGAAAGGGAGGCGGCCCGCACCAGCTGGACTCCGGCACCCGACATCACCGCGACCGTTGCTCCCTTCCGGGCCTAGCGGGGTTGACGGCTGGTCGTCGCGGAGGAACCGATGCGGGACGCCATGGAGTGGCGGAGAGAGTGGGATTCGAACCCACGAACACCTTGCGATGTTACTTGACTTCCAATCAAGCGCCTTCGACCGCTCGGCCATCTCTCCGGCGGGCCGAATGATATCAAGCCTGCGGGCGGTTGGGCGCTGGTGGTGTGAACTTGGGCGGCGTGTCGATGCAGGGGTTATCGGCAGGGCGCGGCGCCTCGGGCGTATCGAGCGCCGGAATGGTCAAGGCCGAGCGCGTGTCCGGCGCATCACGATCAGGTGGGATCTTGAGCGGCGGATTGTCGATGGCGTCCGCAAAATCGCCCGGCTTGGCACAGGCCACCTTGAACCAGGAGCTGGTTGAGCCACAGCCCGCGAGCAACAGGCTGACCGCTGCCACCATCGAGAGACGCATCAAGGGCTTGGAAACGTTCAGCATCGACATTGCACCTCAGGCGACCGGAGCAAGTCCGGCCATTTTCATCGCCGCGGTCACCCGACTCTGAAACGCCGCGGCGAGCGGCGTCAGCGGCAGGCGAATACCGGCGTCAATCATACCCATTCTCTGCAGGGCCCATTTGACGGGAATGGGGTTGCCTTCGACAAAGAGGTCGGTATGCAGCAAAGCGAGCGCTGCATCGAGCTCTGCCGCCCGCGACCGATCGCCGGCGAGCGCTGCGGCAATCATCGCACTCATCGCCGCGGGCGCCACGTTCGCTGTGACCGAAATCACGCCTTGCGCACCCGCGAGTACGGCCTCGCGACAGCTCGCATCGTCGCCCGAGAGCACCATGAGCGTGGGCGCCAGAGCGCGAAGCTCGCGCACCCGCTCAGGACCCGGGACGGCTTCTTTGATGGCCACGATGCGCGGCACCGTGACGAGGCGCGCGACCGTGGCGGGCAGCAGATCGACGGCGGTGCGACCGGGAACGTTGTACAGCACGATCGGCACGCGTGAGGCCGCAGCCACAGCAGCATAGTGCTGAAAAAGTCCCTCCTGCGTCGGCTTGACGTACGCCGGGGTGACCACGAGCAGCCCATCGACACCACGCTCGCCGAGCCAACGCGTGCGCGCCACGGTCTCGGCGGTGCCAATGACACCGGCCCCCGCAATGACGCCCATGCGACCCTTCGCGAACTGCACCGCCGACTCGACCAGGGTCTTGAGTTCGGGTTCGGTGATCGTTGCGGATTCGCCGGTGGTCCCGCCGACGATGACTGAGGCCGTGCCGCCCTGCAGCTGAAAGTCGAGCAGACGCAACCAGGCTTCGTGATCGAGCGCACCGTCGGCGCGCATCGGCGTGACCAAAGCCACGGAACTGCCAGCGAACATCGGAATACCGCGCGGAGTGAGGGGCGAGAGGATGAGGAATCCCGAATGTTACGAGCCGTTGACACGGCCGTGCAACCGGGTCGCGGTCGTCACATTCAGTCGCTACACTTGGAACCGATAATGAAACAACACCTCGCCATCTCGGCCATCGGCCCCGACCGTACTGGTCTCGTCCACGATCTAACCAAAGTCATCAGCGACTGCGGCGGCAACATCAGCGAAAGTCGCATGGCCAGCCTCGGCAACGAGTTTGCCATGGTGCTGCTGGTGGCCGGCAACTGGCACTCGCTCGCCAAGCTCGAATCGGAACTCGCCCGTTTCGCGACCGAGGCCGGACTCAAGCTGCACGTCCAACGTACCGAAGCACGCAGCCCGCGAACCGATCTTTTGCCCTACTCGATCGATGCGGTCTGTCTCGATCAAACCGGTATCGTCTCGGCACTCGCCGGCTTTTGTTCGACGCGCGGCATCGACATCGCCGAAGTCGCCACGCGCAATTACCCGGCAGCACACACCGGCGCGCTGATGTTTGCGGTGCAAATGATCGTCAACGTACCCGCAAGGCTGCACCTCGCCCACCTGCGCGAAGAATTCATGGAATTCTGCGATGCACGCAACCTCGATGCGATTCTGGAGCCCGTCAAGTCCTGAGGAGGACGCATGCCCAAGCCCGCCACCGGCAAGATCGAACTCGGCAAGAAGCTGCCTGACTTCAGCGCCACCACCACCGATGGCGGCAGCTGGCGCTTGCGAGATGCCAAGGGCTCAAAGATCGTGTTGTTTTTCTATCCCAAGGACATGACCTCGGGTTGCACGGTCGAAGCACAGCAATTCCGTGATCTGCACGCCGCCTTCCGCAAGGCCGGAACGTTGGTGATCGGCGTTTCACGCGACTCCTGTACCTCGCACCAGAAATTCAAGACCAAAGAAAATCTCAACTACGAGCTGCTGTCTGACGCCGACGAAGCGCTCTGCAAGCTCTTCGACGTGATCAAAGAAAAGAACATGTACGGCAAAAAGGTGATGGGCATCGAGCGCAGCACCTTCCTGATCGATGCCGAGGGCGTGCTCGCGCACGAGTGGCGCAAGGTCAAAGCCGACGGTCATGCGACCGAGGTGCTCGCGGCGGCGAAAGCCCTTTGACGAAGCGCCGCACGACACGACAGCGCCGGCTGTTCGTGCTCGACACCAACGTGCTGATGCACGATCCGGCATCGATCTTCCGCTTCGAAGAGCACGACATCTATCTGCCGATGGTGGTGCTCGAGGAACTCGACGCCAACAAGAAAGGCGTCTCCGAGGCCTCGCGTAACGTTCGTCAGGTCAGCCGCTTTCTCGATGAGCTGATGCATGACGCCTCGCGCGAGCAGATCGAGCTCGGCCTGCCGCTGCCCTCGCATCTCTCGGGCAATCACGGCAAGGCGCCCTCCTCTGGTCGGCTTTTCTTTCAGACGCAACGCCTCTCGACCGCGCTGCCCGAGAATCTGCCGGGCGAAGGCAACGACAACGCGATCCTTGCGCAGACCCTCGCCTTGCAGGCACTCCACCCCGACACGCGCGTGGCTTTGGTGTCGAAGGACATCAATCTGCGCATCAAGGCGGCCGTGGTCGGCGTACACGCGGAGGATTACTTCAGCGATCGCGCAATCGAGGATGTCGATGTGCTGCCGACCGGCCACGAGGCCCTGCCGGCGGATTTCTGGGAACGACATGGCAAAAACATGCGCTCCTGGAAAGAAGGCACGCGCACGTATTACGAAATCACGGGGCCCGCGGCGGCGCGCTGGCAAATCAATCAGTTTGTTTACGAAGAGCGCGAAGGTGGCATCGAAGCGTTCGTGCGACGCGTCGAAGGTTCGACCGCCACGCTCGAATTGGTGCGCGATTTCCGCAGTGAGCGACATGGCGTCTGGGGCATCGCGGCGCGTAATCGCGAACAGAATTTCGCGCTCAACCTGCTCATGAATCCCGAAATCGATTTCGTCACGATCCTCGGGCAGGCGGGCACCGGCAAAACCTTGCTGACCCTCGCCGCGGGGCTCGTGCAGGCACTCGAACATAATCGTTACGCCGAAATCATCATGACGCGCGTGACCATCCCCTTGGGCGAGGACATCGGCTTTTTGCCCGGCACCGAGGAAGAAAAGATGGAGCCGTGGATGGGCGCCTTGATGGATAACCTCGAGGTGCTCACACAGAGCTCGGAGGGTGGCAGCTGGGGGCGTGCCGCCACCAACGATCTGCTGCGTAGCCGCATCAAGATCCGCTCGCTCAATTTCATGCGCGGCCGCACCTTTCTCAATCGCTTCGTGATCCTCGATGAGGCGCAAAACCTCACGCCCAAGCAGATGAAGGCCCTGGTGACGCGCGCAGGACCGGGCACCAAGATCGTTTGTCTCGGCAACCTCTCCCAGATCGATACGCCCTACCTCGCCGAGACGACTTCGGGACTCACCTTTGCCGTGAGTCGCTTTCTTGGCTGGCCCCATGCCGGGCACATTACGCTGCTGCGCGGCGAACGCTCGCGGCTTGCCGACCACGCCGCGGAGGCGCTGTAGCCGCCACGGTGAACTTCACCGCCGCGGCACAGTCATTCACACCATGCGCATTCCGCTCATGCGTGCATCGGTCCTGTTTGTCGCAGCGCTGGTTTTCGTGTGCGGCACCATCGCGCGTGCGCAAGGCGCGGGCGATGACTTGCCCGATATCGGCTCTGGCGCCAACTCCACCCTCACGCTCAACGACGAATACCAGCTCGGTCGCATGGTCGTGCGTGGCCTGCGCGATCAGGGACTGATTCTCGAGGACCCGGAGGTCACCGACTACATTCAAGCGCTCGGCAATCGCATCGCCTCGCAGATCCCGGACTCCGAGCAACGCTTCACGTTTTTTGTGGTGCGCGAAAACTCCATCAACGCGTTCGCGCTGCCGGGCGGCTTCATCGGCGTGCACTACGGACTCATTACGGCGACCGCCAATGAGTCGCAACTGGCGAGCGTGCTCGCACACGAGATCGCGCACGTCACGCAAAGACATATCGCCCGCGCCATCCAAGCTCAAGGCCGCAACACCATGGCCTCCGCAGCCGCCATGCTCGCCGCGATTCTGATCGGCATCACCACCGGCACGCCCGATGCCATGCAGGCAGGTATTGCCGTCGCCCAAGGAATGGCGGCACAACAACAGATCAACTTCACCCGTGCCAACGAATACGAGGCGGATCGAGTCGGCATCGGTTTCCTCGCCGCCGCTGGCTTCGACCCCAATGGCATGCCCGATTTCTTTGAGACGCTGAGCCGCGGATCGGGACTCGCCGGAATCGGTGTACCGGAGTTGTTGCGCACGCACCCGGTCACCAGCAATCGCATCGCCGAATCACGCGATCGGGCCGGGCAGCTGCGACCGACCATCGCCGCCGAGACGGCATCGTATGCCTTCGTTCGCGAGCGGGTCCGCGTACTCGGTGCACCGAACGACAGCGACCTTCGGCCCTACTACGCCGCGCTCGCAGACCGAGCGCCACTCACCGCGGCACAACGCTACGGCGAGGCGCTCGCCCGCCTCGGTGCGGGCGATCGGGATCGCGCGGCCAGCGCCCTCGTCGAGCTGGCCGCCGCGCAGCCGCAAAGCCCCATGCTGCAGGCTGCACTCGGACAAGCCCTGTTCGCCGCCGGGCAGCAGCAGCTCGCGCGCGAAGGTCTGCGGCGCGCGCTGGGCATTGCGCCGAGAAATATCCCGCTCACCGTTCGCTACGCCGAAGTGCTGCTGCAGATGGGCGGCGCAAAAGAAGCCCATGAGGTGCTGCTCGATCTCTTCAACAACGTGCCGCCGACGCCCGAGCAAATTCGCCTCACCGCGCTCGCCGCGAGCAGCGCGGGCGATGACGGCGATGCGGCGTACTACATGGGTGAGTACCACATCGCGAGTGGCGATCTGTCGCTCGCCATCAAGCAGCTTGAGCTCGCACTCGCCGACCCCAACATCTCGGGGGTGCAGCGCGCCCGCTTCGAAGCGCGCATGAAGGAAGTTCAGGAGGCCTTGGTCGAGAACAACCGACGCTCGCGCCGGGTGGCCCAGGAGCGCAGCTCCCGCGGCTGACGGCCGCTCAGATAAAATACGCCCATGAATCATCTGTCCGCTCACGCCCCGCTCGCGGCGTCCCGATTGGCACTCGTCCTGCTCACCTTCGCGCTGGGCGGATGTGCTACCACGGCGCAGCAACAACGCACCGACGCCAACGATCCCTTTGAGCCGATCAATCGGGCGAGTTTTGCCTTCAACGATGGCCTCGATCGCGCGCTGCTGCGACCGGCGGCACGCGGTTATCGCGCCGTCACGCCGGAGTTCCTGCAGACCGGCATATCGAACGTCTTCAGCAACGCAAAATATCCGGTAACGCTCGTCAACAACGCGCTGCAGGGCAAGTTTGGCGCGGCATTCAATGACACCGGAAGGTTCGTGCTCAACAGCACGCTCGGAGTCGGCGGGCTATTCGATCCGGCCACCGATGTCGGCCTCGATCGCAACGACGAAGATTTCGGTCAGACTTTCGGTACTTGGGGCGTACCGAGTGGTCCCTACTTCGTGGTGCCGTTCTATGGCCCCACCACCTTGCGCGATGGTGTAGGCAGCCTGATCGACGATTTCGCCGAGCCACGCTCTTACCTCGAAGACGACAGCACGCGTTATGGGTTGTGGATAGCGGGCAACTTCGAGCGGCGAGTCCGACTGCTCGATGCCGACGCCCTGTTGGAGCGCACCGGCGATCCGTATGCCTTCGTACGTAGCGCTTATCTGCAGCGCCGCGAGTTTCAGGTGCAGGATGGCAACGTGCCCGCCGAAGATCTCGAAAGCGTCATGGACGAGGAATTTTCGCAGGAAGATCCCGAGCCGCCGCGCTAAGAGGCGTACCGATCAATCGGCAGTCAGCAAGGTTTCCACGCCGCTGATGCGTGCGAGCTGCGCAATGGCCGCCGGCAGATTCTGGTATCGCAGCGCGATGCCACGCTGCAGCGCCTCGCGGCGCCAATCGAGTAGTACCGCAAGGCCTGCACTGTCAGCCTCAGTCACCGAGGCGCAGTCGAGTATCACCACCTGCTCAGGCGATGTTCCATTGCTGCGGCGGCCCGCAAGCACCGCGACCCCCGTCGCATGGGCAGCTGCCGCCGTGGCAAAAGTCAGCTCGCCGCGCACGCGGTGCAGCGCTTCGCGCTCGCCAGGGTTCGAAGCGACGAGCGGCTCAATGACGATCGGCGCGATGACGACGCTCACGAGCGCGTCGACCCCGTTCCCGCCGCCCCGCGACTGCCCGGAAAACGATTTTGCGATTCGAGCCGCTGAAGGACGGCATCGAGCCCCTTCTGCTCGATCTCCGAACCGAAATCCTCGCGAAAGCTCTTCACGTAGCTGATGCCCTCGATCACCACGTCCCACGCCTTCCAACCGGCATCAGTCTTGCGCAATGAATAATTGACCGGAATTTTTTGGCCGTTGCTGCGCTTGACCTCGGTGCGTACGGTAGCCGTGGTGGCCTCGGGCGCCACGGTCGAGGGCAGCACACGGATACGATCGCCCGTGAACTCAAGTAGCGCATCGCCGTAGTTGCTCATCAAGGAGCCATAGAAAGCATCGATGAAGCGCTGGCGCTGCGCCGGCGTGGCGGTGCGCCAATGCTTGGCGAGCACCAAGCGTGCGGCGTGTTCGACATCGAAATTGGGCAGCAGGACACGCTCGACCAGCGCCGAGAGTTTTGCAGGATCCTTGCGAAACTCCGCGCGCCGCGCCTCAAGCTCGGCGATCATGCTATTGGCCGAGGTCTCTATGAGCTGCACGGGTCCACTCGTATCGACGGCGCTTGCCACCGCCTTGCCTTGAGCACTGGCAACCGCACTACCGAGACCGCCGAGGCCGACGAGACAACACAGGGCAACGAGCAGCCTGCGCCGAAAAACCGCCACTGAATCACTAGTCATGGGGATCCCTCCGTGGAGTCCGCGGCGCTCTCCTCGCCGCCCTTGCTCGCAAAATTGGCAAAGAATTTGTTGACTAGCGACTCGAGCACGATTGCCGACTGCGTGAACTCGATCCGGCTGCCCTCTTTGAGAAACACATCAGAGCCGCCTGCGCCGATACCGACGTACTTGCCGCCAAGCAGCCCCTGCGTCTGAATGCTGGCGTCGCTGTCCTCCGGAATACGGTCGAACTGCGGATCGATACGCAGCGTCACTACCGCGCGATAATCGTTGGCATCAAAACCGATGGCTTCGACCCGACCGATGCGCACTCCGGCCATACTCACTGGCGAGCCCGCCTTCAGATCACCGACATTATCGAAGCTCGCGCTCACCCGATAACCCGTCGCACCACCGACGGCGAGCCCGCTGCCCGGCAATTGCGTGGTGAGATAGAAGAGCGCGGCGAAGCCGAGCAGCACGAACAGACCCGTGCCGATTTCGAGCGAGCGTTGCGGTTTCATGGGCAATTACCTTCCAAGAAAAGCTGCCGTAAGCATGTAATCGAGCAGCAGAGTGAGTACGGAGGAAATGACGACGGTACGGGTGGTGGCGAGGCCCACGCCCTCCGCGGTGGGTTTGGCGGTATAGCCTTCGTGCACGGCCACGAGACTGCAGCCAACGCCGAAGCAGAGACTTTTGACGATGCCTTCATTGACGTCGTCGAGCTCCACCGCAGCCTGCATCTGCGACCAGAATGCGCCGGGATCAACGCCCATCAACTGCACGCCGATGAGCTGCGCACCGAACAGGCCCACCACATTGAAGATCGCCACCAGCAGCGGCATCGCGATCACGCCGCCCAAAAAGCGTGGCGCAACCACATGACGCAGCGGATCGACCGCCATCATCTCCATGGCGGTGAGCTGATCGGTCGCGCGCATCAAGCCGATTTCGGAGGTCAGCGACGTGCCGGCGCGACCCGCGAAAAGCAGCGCCGTGACCACGGGTCCAAGCTCCTTCAGCAGACCGAGCGCGGCCGCTACACCGAGCGCATCCTCGGACCCGAAGCGCTGCAGCAGATCGAAGCCCTGCAGGCCAAGCACCATGCCAACGAAAAGTCCGGAGAGCATGACGATAATCAACGAACGGGCGCCCGCGTTATAGACTTGGTGAACGACGGCGCGCGGACGCAGCAGCGCGTGGCCGCATTGCCTAAGCACCCGCGCCAGGAATACGGCTACCGTACCAACGCGTTGCAGCCCATCGGCAATCATCGCCCGGCCTCGTGCGCCTTGGCGCCCCGCGAATGATTCGCGGGCTGCTGACCCAGCAACTGCTCAAAATAATCCGTCGCCGGATAATGAAACGGTACGGGACCATCCGCCGCCCCGCTCATGAATTGGCGAACGACCGCGGAGTCACTCTCGCGCAACTCGGCTGGCGAGCCTTCGGCAACGACTTTGCCGCCCGACAAGAGATAACTGTAGTGGGCGATGGCCGCGAGCTCATCGACATCGTGCGACACCACAATGCTGGTGATGCCGAGCGCGTCGTTGAGCTCACGAATCAGACGGACAATCACGCCCATCGAAATCGGATCTAGGCCAACAAAGGGTTCGTCGTAGATCAGCAGTTGCGGATCCATGACGATGGCCCGCGCCAGGGCGACGCGTCGCGCCATGCCGCCCGAGAGCTCGGCGGGCATGAGCTCGGCTGCACCTCGCAAGCCCACCGCATGCAGCTTGGTGAGCACCAACTGGCGCAGGACCGACTCCGGCAAACGCAGGTGCTCGCGCACCGGGAAGGCGACGTTCTCGAACACGCTCAGATCGGTAAGCAACGCACCGTTCTGGAACAGCATCCCCATGCGCCGCCGCAGGGCGTAGAGCTCGGGCTTGCGCAACGCGCCGACCTCTTGGCCGAATACCTCGATGGAGCCGGCGTCGGCGCGCACCTGGCCGGTGATGAGGCGCAGCAGCGTGGTCTTGCCCGTGCCGCTCGGCCCCATGATCGCGGTCACCCGCCCCCGGCGCGCCTCGAGGTCCAACCCGGCAAAAATCGCCCGGGCGCCGACGCCGTAGTGCAGTCCGCTGACCTTGATGACCGAGTCCGACATGGCTCTCCAGGGGGCGCGCCAAAGGGGCGCGAGTGTAACAAAGGCGACCCGGGTGATTCGGTTCAAGTTCCCGTAAACGTGCAGGAATCACTAATCTGGACTAAAATGGTCCCTGTTTATGATCCGCATCTCCAAAATGACCGACTACGCCACCGTGCTGCTCGCGGCGCTCGCCCGCGAGCCGGGCGCCTGTCTGAGTGCGCCAGCGCTCGCGGAGCGAACCCGTATCGGCATGCCGACGGTCAGCAAGGTGCTCAAGACCCTGCACCGCGGCGGCTTGGTGCGCTCCACTCGGGGACTGCATGGCGGCTATGCACTCGCCCGCCCGGCCGAAGCCATCTCGGCCGCCGCGATTCTCGATGTGCTCGAGGGGCCGGTCGCCGTCACCGATTGTTCAGCGGGCGAAGGCCAATGCGAAATCGAAACCACCTGCGGCGTCGGTCGTGCGTGGCAGCGCGTCAATCTCGCCATCCGGCGCTCGCTCTACGATGTGAGCCTCGCCCAACTCGCCGGCCTCGAGTCGCGCGCGCTGGCACTCGGCAGCTTCGAACATCAACTCAAACCCGTCGCCGGCGGCCGCGCCGCCGCGGCACTGCACCGCGGTACTCCAGACCATGACTGAAAACGCCCAGCTCCAGGAACTCGTGGGTCGTGGCTACCAACACGGCTTCGTCACCGAGATCGAGTCCGAGAGCCTGCCCCCAGGACTCGATGAGGATGTGGTGCGCAGCATTTCGCGCATCAAGCGCGAGCCTGCCTTTCTCACCGAGTGGCGGCTGCGTGCCTTTCGCCACTGGCAGACGATGCGCGAGCCCGAGTGGGCACACGTGCAGGTCAAGCCGATCGACTATCAAGACATCTCCTATTACTCGGCGCCCAAGGTCAAGACCGATGGCCCGAAGAGTCTCGATGAAGTCGACCCGAAGCTGCTCGAGACCTATGAAAAGCTCGGCGTGCCCTTGCACGAACGGGCGCGGCTCGCAGGCGTTGCCGTCGATGCGGTGTTCGACAGCGTCTCGGTAGCTACCACCTTTAAAGATAGGCTCGAAAAAGCCGGGGTCATTTTTTGCTCTTTCTCGGATGCCGTGCAGACGCATCCCGAGTTGCTCGAGCAATACCTCGGCAGCGTCGTGCCGTACACGGACAACTTCTACGCCTGCCTCAACTCGGCGGTGTTCTCCGACGGCTCGTTCGTCTATATCCCGAAAGGCGTGCGCTGCCCCATGGAGCTCTCGACCTACTTTCGCATCAACGCTGCCAAGACCGGCCAGTTCGAGCGCACGCTGATCGTCGCCGACGAGGGCAGTCATGTGAGTTATCTCGAGGGATGCACGGCACCGATGCGCGACGAGAATCAGCTGCATGCGGCGGTGGTCGAACTCGTGGCGATGGCCGATGCGCAGATCAAATATTCCACCGTGCAAAATTGGTACCCCGGCGACGAGAACGGTGTCGGCGGTATCTACAACTTCGTCACCAAGCGCGGCGAGTGCCGCGGGCGCAATTCCCGCATCTCGTGGACGCAGGTCGAGACCGGCTCGGCCATCACCTGGAAGTATCCGAGCTGCGTGCTGCGTGGTGACAATTCGGTGGGCGAGTTCTATTCAGTGGCGCTCGCCAATCATTGTCAGCAAGCCGATACCGGCACCAAGATGATCCACATCGGCGCCAACACCCGCAGCACCATCGTCTCGAAGGGAATTTCGGCGGGGCGTGGCCAAAACACCTATCGCGGTCTCGTCAAGATCCTGCCTTCGGCTCACGGCGCCCGCAATTTCACGCAGTGCGACTCGTTGCTGATGGGCGGTCGTTGTGGCGCACACACCTTCCCTTACGTCGAGGTCAAGAACCCGACCGCAACGGTTGAACACGAGGCTTCGACCTCGCGCATCAGCGAGGATCAGCTCTTTTATTGCCTGCAGCGCGGCATCGACGAGGAAGACGCGGTCAACATGATCGTCAATGGCTTCTGCAAAAGCGTTTTCAAAGAATTACCGATGGAGTTCGCAGTCGAGGCACAGAACCTGCTCGCCGTAAGTCTCGAAGGCTCGGTCGGCTGAGAACACCCACGACGCATCACGCGCGAACAAGGATCACGGAGTACAGAAGACATGCTGGTTATCAAGGATTTGCGCGCCTCGGTCGGCGATCGAAAGGTGCTCGACGGCCTGAGCCTCGAGGTGCCCGCGGGCGAGGTTCACGCCATTATGGGGCCGAACGGCTCCGGGAAGAGCACCCTCGCCTATACGCTCGCCGGACGGCCGGGCTATGCAGTCACCGGCGGCAGCGTCACTTATCGGGGGCAGGATCTGCTTGCGCTTGCGCCGGAAGCGCGCGCGCAGGCAGGGCTCTTCCTCGGCTTTCAGTATCCGGTCGAAATCCCGGGCGTGAACAACGTTTATCTCCTCAAGGCAGCACTGAACGCGGCGCGCAAGCAGCGCGGCCTGCCCGAGGTCGACGCCTTCGAATTCCTCACGCTGGTGCGCGAGAAGATGAAGGTCATGCAGATGGACGAGTCGTTTCTCTCGCGTGGTGTGAACGAGGGCTTTTCCGGTGGCGAAAAAAAGCGCAACGAGATCCTGCAGATGCTGGTGCTCGAGCCTTCGCTCGCACTGCTCGATGAAACCGACTCCGGTCTCGACATCGACGCGCTCAAGGTGGTCGCCCATGGCGTCAACACCTTGCGCTCGCCCGAGCGGTCGATCGTGCTCGTCACACACTACCAGCGCCTGCTCGATCACATCAAACCCGACCGCGTGCACGTCCTGGCGCGCGGCAAGATCATTCGTAGCGGCGGTCCGGAACTTGCCCGCGAACTCGAGCAACGCGGCTACGACTGGTTGTTGAACGAAGCGGCATGAACGCAGCATTGCACAAACCGCCGTCGAATCGCGACGAGCACTGGAAATACGCAAATCTGCGCGGTCTCGCGCGACTGCGCGCGCAAGGGGCCGCGGAACCTTCGCGCGAAATCATCGAGCGCGCTGCGACGATTTTGCCGCCTCGGCTGCCGCAGACCAACCGCACGGTACTGATTGACGGTTTTTTCATCGACACGCTCTCGGACCCGCTACCGAACGGCAGCGCACCGAGCTTGATGGCACAGACCCAGCCGACTCAAGATCGGTCGAACATTGCGCGCGCGGCCGATCGTTACTTTGCGGATCTGAACGCCGAGGGGCGGGGTCAGCGCTTGGAGATCTCGCTCGCGGCGGATGCCAACGCACGTCTCGAAATTCTTTGTATCGCCACGACCGATGCGCATCCGGCCATTGCCGTTGGTCTCGCGGCGGGTGCCAAGCTGACCTTGATCGAACGTCACATCTGCCTTGATACAGCCACAGCGGCGATCACCAATCTGCATTGGCAGGCTCGGCTCGGCCCACAGAGTTCGCTGGATCTTGCGCGCGTTGGTCATCACGGCCCAAAGAGTCATTTCATCGAGACTTTGGAACTGGCGCTTGGCGAGGGTGCCGCGGCGCGCGTGGTGCAGATCACCGATGGGGCCGCAAGCAGCCGCGCGACGGCGTATGTCACGTATGCCGGGCGCGACGCCACGCTCGATTGGCAGACCGCAGCACTCGGCGAGGCCGCGCAGACGCACGACATGTTCGTGCATGTGGCACACGAGGCACCGGGTGCAAGAACCCATCAGGTCTTTCGCGGTATTGCGGCAGGCCGCTCACGCATCGCCTTCAATGGTCACATGCGCGTGGCAGAGGCTGCGATCGGCACCAACTCGGCGCAATCATTGAAGGGATTGATCGCCGGAAACGAAGCCGAGATCGACGTGCGGCCGCAACTCGAGATCTACACCGACGCGGTCACGGCGAGTCACGGCGCCACCGTCGGCAAACTCGATCCCGACATGCTCTTTTATTTGTTGTCGCGGGGCATCGACCCCGAGTCCGCCGAATCGCTGCTCAAATGGGCGTTCGTGAGCGACGTGCTCGCCCGGCTGCCGTGCCCGACGCTGCGCGCGCAGGTCGAGGCCACCCTCGAGCGCCAGTTGCCAGGCGCTGCCGCCGCAAGGATCGGCGCATGAGCACTACTGACATGACAACCCCGGACTTGGCATCGCCCTATTCGTCAGCGCCTTATGATGTGGCACGCGTCCGCGCCGACTTCCCGATCCTCGGTACGACGGTCCGCGGCAAGCGACTCGCCTTCCTCGACACCGCCGCCTCAGCGCAGCGACCGCTTGCGGTGATCGAGGCCGTCGATCGCTACGAGCGCAGCAGTCACGCCAACGTACATCGCGGTGTTTACGAGCTCAGCCAGAAGGCGACCGATGCCTTCGAGGGCGCGCGTGAACGTGTCCGCCGCTTCCTCAATGCCACGAGCCTGCGCGAGGTGATCTTCACCCGCGGCACCACCGAATCGATCAATCTCGTAGCGCAATCGTGGGGTCGGCGTCTCGGGCCGGGCGATGAAATCCTCATCACCTGGATGGAACACCACGCCAATATCGTGCCGTGGCAGATGCTCTGCGAGCGCACCGGCGCCACGCTGAAGGTGGCGCCGATCGACGCGCGCGGCGAACTCGATCTCGCCGCGTTCGAAGCCCTGCTGTCACCGCGCACTCGCCTCGCGGCCTTCACGCAAGTGTCGAACGCGCTCGGCACGGTGTTGCCGATCGAGCGCATGATCGCGGCCGCCAAAGCCGTCGGCGCCTTGACACTGCTCGACGGCGCGCAGGCCGTGGCGCATCAACGCGTCGACGTGCGGGCGCTCGACTGCGACTTCTATGCCTTCTCGAGTCACAAGCTCTATGGTCCGACCGGCCTCGGCGTGCTGTGGGCCCGCGAGGCCGTGTTGCGCGATATGCCGCCTTGGCAAGGTGGCGGCGACATGATTCTCACAGTGAGCTTCACCAAGACCACCTATAACGAGCTGCCGTATCGTTTTGAGGCCGGCACGCCACACATCTCGGGTGCGGTCGGACTCGCAGCAGCTATCGATTACGTCGAATCTTTGGGTCTCGAGCGTATCCACGCGCATGAACAGGCGCTGCTTGGCGAGGCGACTGCCGCCCTGCGTGCCGTCCCGGGACTGCGGATCATCGGCGAGGCTGCGCACAAGGCGGGCGTGATCTCCTTCACGCTCGAGGGCGTACACCCCCACGATCTCGGCACCATTCTCGATGACGAAGGCGTGGCGGTGCGCACCGGACATCATTGCGCGATGCCGGTGATGGAATTCTTCGATGTGCCGGCCACAGCTCGCGCCTCTTTTGGCTGCTATAGCGATCGCGCGGATATCGATCAATTGCTGCGGGCGCTCGGCCGTGCACGCGAGGTATTCGGCTGATGGATCTCAAGGATCTTTATCGTGACGTGATCCTCGATCACAACAAGCAACCACGTAATTTCGGTCGCCTCGAACCCTGCGACACGTCGGCTGACGGCAATAACCCGCTGTGTGGCGACCGGCTGACGCTGACGCTTCGACTCGATGGGGATCGCGTCAGCGATATCCGCTTCGACGGCAAGGGCTGCGCCATCTCGACGGCCTCGGCCTCGCTGATGACCGAAGCGGTCAAAGGCAAGGATCGCGCCGCCATCGAACACTTGCGCGAGCTCGTGCAGCAGGCACTCACGGCGCATGGCGAGTCCGCGCTGCCGCCCGCCGAGCTCGGCAAGCTCGCCGCGCTCGCTGGCGTGCGTGAATATCCGGCGCGCGTGAAATGCGCGAGCCTGTGCTGGCACACCTTGCATGCCGCACTCGAACATCACCAGCACGCCGCCGCTGATCCTGTCGCGGCGAGCGCTCGTGCTTCCGTTTCCACCGAATGATGCAAAGTCCATGCGCGGCCACGAAAACGAAGCCTTTGTCCTGAGCCGCAACACCCCAGCCGTGATGGTGCCCTCGGGCGATCAAATCGAGCTCCAGGCCGGCTTGTCCGGTTTCATCACTCAGGCGCTCGGCGGCAGCTTCACGCTGTACGTCGAGGGCAATCTCTATCGACTCGCAGGCGAAAACGCCGATGCGATCGGCAAGCAAGTGCTACGCCCACCGGAACTGCCTCCGGGCGCGACCGACGAGGACATCAAGGCGCTCGCCTGGAAGCAGATGCGTACCTGTTACGACCCGGAGATCCCCATCGACATCGTCGAACTCGGTCTCGTATACGAATGCGAGGTCTCGGCCAATGAGCAGGGCGGTCGCAACGTCGCCGTAAAAATGACCTTGACCGCGCCAGGCTGTGGCATGGGCGAGGTATTGGTTCAGGACGTTCGCGAAAAAATCGAGATCATCCCGACCGTTGCCCAAGCCAACGTCGAACTGGTCTTCGATCCCCCTTGGAATCAGTCGATGATGTCCGAGGCCGCACGCTTGCAGACGGGCATGATGTGAACGAACCCGCGCGCTGGGTCGATGTCGGCGATGCCGCCGCAATCGCGCGCGGTGAGCGGCTCGATGCCGAGTTGGATGGCGATTACGTCGCCGTCGTTCGCCTCGAGGGCCGTTTGCACGCGTTCGAGGATCGCTGCACGCACGATGGTGAATCGCTCGCTGGTGCCGAGGTCGAAACCGACTCCGCTACACCCTGTGGCGTTGTCGTGTGTCCGCGTCACGGCGCACGCTTTTGTCTCGCTACGGGTACGGCCCTTACCCCACCTGCCTATGAACCCCTCAAAGTTTTTGCCGTGCGTGAGCGCGCTGGGCGAATCGAGGTTCAGAGCCGAGATTCGCTCACGTGAAGCGCCTGACCGTGTTGCGACATGGTCACGCCGAAGCGCATGCCGAGGGCGGCGACTTCGACCGTGCACTCGACGCCCGCGGTCGCGCCGAAGTGGCACGCGCCGCCGCCGCGATCATGGAGAGCGTAGGCAAACCTGATCTCATTTTGGTGAGCACCGCGAAGCGCACACAGCAGAGCGCTGCGATCTTTTTCGAGCACCTCGGGACAGCGGGCGGTGACGGCCCCTCGATGCGCGGTGAGCGCCGGTTGTATCACGCCTCACGGGATGAGCTGCTCACCCTAGTCCGCTCAACCGCGGACGAGATCACTCACTTACTTATTGTCGGTCACAACCCCGGCATCTCGGATCTCGCCGTGCGCTGGTCGAATACATTGAGTACTACACCCTCATTCGCGGGCTTCGCAACAGCGGGCTGGGGTTCGCTGACCTTCGACAGTCGCACCTGGTCGGCGATCGCGATACCTCGCGACGGACGATTCGTCGTCACACCCGTCTGACTTCGCGGGAGATTAATCGCGCCCCGCCAGAGCGCGGGCAATGAAATCCCGCTTCACCCGACTGCGCGGTACTTTGGGAAGATAGGGCGCAAACCACTCGCGGACATCACGCTCGAGCGCCACGCCGTGCATATAGTTGTAGAGCGCCGCATTGAGGGCTTGTCCGAGCGCATCGTGGTCGATACCGCTCGGATCGAGGAAGCCGATGTCGTTACGTGCGAAACCTTGATGAGGCTGCTCGAGCAAGGTGACGCCGTACGCCGCGGGGTTGCGCCCCACCGGCGAATGAACCGTGCAGGTGAAGCGGTGAAAGAATCCCGACTGAATGCAGCCTTCGGCGAATAGCTGTCGCACGTACTCGAGTGCATCGACGGTCTCGGCCACCGTCTGCGTCGGAAAACCGTACATCAGATAGGCATGCACGAGGATCCCGGCATCGCTGAAAGCACGCGTCACGCGCGCCACCTGCGCCACCGACACGCCTTTTTGCATCAAGGCAAGCAGCCGATCGGAGGCCACCTCGAGACCGCCCGAGATCGCGATGCAGCCGCTCTCGGCAAGCAGACGACACACCTGAGGGGAAAAGGATTCTTCGAAGCGGATATTGCCCCACCACGAGATCGGTCGACCGCGTCGCAGCAGCTCGGTGGCGAGCGCCTTCAGCGCCTTTGGCGGAGCGGCCTCATCGACGAAGTGAAAACCGCTCTCGCCCGTCTCGGCGACGATGCGCTCGATACGATCGACCAGCACCGCCGCATTGGCCGTCTCGTAGCGCGAGATGTAATCGAGCGACACATCGCAGAAACTGCATTTTTTCCAGTAGCAGCCCTGCGCCACCGTCAGCTTGTTCCAGCGCCCATCCGACCATAGCCGGTGCATGGGATTAAGCATGTCGAGCAAGGACAGATAGCGTGACAGGGGCAAGCCATCCCAGGTCGGAGTACCCACCTCGGCAAACGGCACATCCGGTTCGCCGCTGTCAAAGAAACGCACCACACCGCCCTGACGCACGAAACTGCGAACCAGACGCTCGACAGGACGCAGACTCTGCCAATATTCGATCAGTGCGAGCAAAGGACGCTCACCCGCATCGAGTGTGACGATATCGACAAAATCGAACAGACGAGGTTCGGAGAGTTCGCGCAACTCGGTGTTCACGTAGCCGCCACCGAGCACGAGCGTCACCGCGGGCGCTGCAGCACGAATGGTCTGCGCAATGCGCAACGCACCATACACGGCACCCGGGAAAGGCACCGAGAGCAGAACAATATCCGGACAATGCTGCGCGAGCGCTGCCCGAGTGAGCGAGGCGAGCTCGCGATCGAGCAGATTGGGTGGCGCCGCGAGGGCTTCGGCGAGCGGCTCGAAGCTCGGCACGCTGCCCGCAAGACGCTCGCCGTAGCGTACGAACTCGAAGTGCGGATCGATGGCCTCGCGCCAAACATCGGCAATATCGTTGAGATACAGCGTCGCCAGATGGCGCGCCCGATCCTGGGTGCCGAGCGAACCGAAAGCCCAGGCGAGCGAGTCGTCCGTTGCATCCTCGGCGAACGCGGCCAAGGTCTCGAAGCGCGATCCCTCCGGCAGGAACTGTCGCGAGACGATGCGGTGCGCGAGAGTTCGATCGCGACCCTGCAGAAAAGCGACTACGGGCAGGATGGTGTCGCGATAACGGTCGAATTGCTCGATAAACGCACGAGCACAACGGCCCCGCCGACGCTTCGGCAGCGCGAGGATCTCATCGCGTACCTGCTCGAGTCCGCTGTCCGTGAGCAGCGCGAGCACGAGTTCGAGCGCCAGATCCTGTTGCACGGCCGCAAAACCCTGCTCGCGCAGAAACCCAGTCAAATACGCCGTCGACGGATAAGGCGTATTGAGCTGCGTCATCGGCGGGATCAGCGCAAGGATCTTGGGCGAAGCGACTGCCATCCGCGCATTATCCCCGTCCGACCGCGGCGGCGGTACTCGAGGCGCGGCGCTTGAAATCCAGCGGGCGTGTCGCCATCTTCTGCCTCGAGGCAATCGCCTCGGTATCTGCCCCGGAGGTCCAATCATGAGCCGCGCCCTCGCCGTCACCACTGCGGATTTCGGTCGCGAAGTCATCGAGGCCTCGGGCTCTCAGCCGGTGCTGGTCGACTTCTGGGCGCCGTGGTGCGGCCCTTGTCGCATGCTGGGACCCGTGCTCGACCAACTCGCCGCCGAAATCCCGGAACTCAAAGTCGTCAAACTCAACACCGACGAAGAGCCGGAGATCGCCGGTGCCTATGCGATCCGCAGCATCCCAGCCGTCAAACTGTTTCGCGATGGCGCAGTGGTCGACGAGTTCGTCGGCGCACAGCCGCTCAGCGTCGTTCGCAAGTTCGTCGAGCCCTACCTCTCGGAACCCAGCGAGGAGAGTAAAACGCTCGCGAATGCCGCTGCGCTCGCTCGTCGCGGTCAAGCTGATGAGGCGGAGACACTGTTGCAGGGCTTGAGTCCCGCAGCGCAAAGCGAACCCGCCGTCAAAAGCGGCTATGCGCTGGTGCATTTCGCCCGCATTGCTCTCGCACCCGATGAGACCGATGCCATCCAGAGCGCACGCGTCGCCGCCGCGCGCCACTTGTTGCACGATGAGCATGCCAAAGGTCTCGAACTGCTGTTCGCGACAGCAGAGCGCAATCGGCGCTATGCGAGCTCAGCGGGCAAGGACGACCTACGCAAAGCGTTCGATTTGCTTAAAAGCGATGATCCGCTTTTGCTCACAGCGCGCCGTCGCCTCGCCGCCTTGCTGCACTGACGTCAGTGAGCGAGTGATTTGAGCCGCTCTGCCTCGGCGGCGCCGAGGTAGCCCTTGATGAGATACCGCGCCAGATAAAGGAGCGGAATCAGCGCGATCGCTGCGAGCATCTTGTAGCCGTAGTTGACCATGCCGACCGCCAGGAACTGAGGAATCGGCCATTGCTGCGGACCAAGCACGAAAGCGATGTAGAGCACCACGAAACTGTCAATGAATTGCGAGACGGCGGTCGAGCCCGTGGCGCGCAACCAGATGAGCTTCTCGCCGGTCAGCGCACGGATCCGGCGAAACACCGTGATGTCGACCAACTGACCGATCAGGAAGGCCACGATCGAGCCGATGATGGTCCAAAGGCCCTGTCCATACACCTGCGCATACGCATGCTGGATGTCCGGCACACCAAGCGCTTGATTGGCCTCGATCCAGAACCCCGCGGGCGCAAGTTCGATCGAGATGTAGGCGGCAATGAAGGCGTAAGAGATGAAACCGACCGCCACCCAAGACACCAACCGGACGCCCTTGACCCCGTAGTATTCATTGATGACGTCGGTCATCACGAACACGACCGGCCAGAGCAGCACGCCGGCGGTGAAATTGAGCGTTCCCGACACCCCGAACAGCGACCACTCGATCGGGGCGATACCGAGCGTCGCCTCGAGCGAGAAGATCTTCACGCCGACGAATTCGGCGAGTAGCGCATTGGTCAGGAAAAAACCTGCCAGGACAACAAACAGACGATTGGTGCGCTGGTCGGAGACGTGCATCAGTACGGCGTGCAGAAGCAGTGCGCGTACAACTGGTCAGCCACGGCAAGCCGATTGAAGCGCAGCACGCTGCGCTCGATCGGCCCAAAGTCGCGGCGTGCCGACTGCAGGGCTACTCGCGTCGGCGCATCGACGCCAACCGCAGCCAACGCGAAGCCGCCGAACGAATCCACATCGAGCGCCTCAAGCATGAGCGCAGCGGTCTTGACCTGGAAGTTCGTGACCAGCTCCTGCGCAAAACTCTTTTCGGGCTCGAGATAATCGCGCTCGAACTTGCCCTCTTCCAATCCCGCACGCTTCGCTGCCGAGGCCACCGCATCATCGAGCGACCCGAGCTTGTCGACGAGTCCGCGCTCGAGCGCATCGCGCCCCGACCAGACACGGCCCTGGGCAATCGCATCAATCTCGCCACGCGTCTTGCTGCGACCCTTGGCGACAAGCGCAAGGAAATCTTCGTAACCCCGCTCGATGTTCGCCTGCAGCAGCATCGCTGCCGCTTCGCCGACCGGGCGATCGAGACGCAATTCGCCAGAAAGCGGCGTCGTGCCAACGCCATCGACGCCGATGCCAAGCTTTTCGAAGGTGCGCGGTGCAGTCGGGAAAAGACCAAAGATACCGATCGAGCCGGTAATCGTCGCCGGGCTCGCCCAGATCTCGTCGGCGGGCGCCGCAATGTAATAGCCACCGGAGGCCGCGAGATCGCCCATCGACACGATCACCGGACGCTTGGTCGCTTTGAACGCATTGATCTCGCGGTAGATCTGCTCGGAGGCAAACGCACTGCCACCCGGACTGTCGATGCGCAGCACAAGCGCCTTGATGTCATCGTCGAGACGCGCCTTGCGAATCAGTTTGATCATGCTGTCCGAGGCGATCACGCCACCGTCGCCACTTCCATCGACGATCTCGCCGGAACCGATGATCACCGCGATACGCGCATCCGGGTGCTTCGAGACCTTGTCTTCGGCGCGCACGATACGCAGATAATCTTTGAGACCAACGCCGTTATAGGACTCCTTGTCCTCGTCTTTCGAAGACAGCTCGATGATGCGTTTTTCGATTTCGAGCGGCGTCTTGAGCGCGGTCACGAGCTTGGCATCGAGCGCGACCTTGGCGCTATCCCCCTTGGCCGCCTTGACCGTGGGCGAAAAGTTGTCGACGTACCCACGGATCGCCGCTGGTTCGAGATTGCGTGCCTTGCCGACGGCAACGAGATAACTCTCCCATAGCGAATTGACGAAGCGCTGGCTGGCCTCGCGATCCTCGGACGACATGTCGTCGCGGATAAAGGGCTCCACGGCGCTTTTGAAAGTGCCGACACGAAATACATTGACGTCGATGCCGAGCTTGTCGAGCGCCGACTTGTAGTAGTTGCGATAGCGCTCGTAGCCCTCGAGAATCAGCAAGCCCTTCGGATCCATGTAGATCTCGTCGGCATGCGCGGCGACGTAATAGGTGTCACGCGAATAGCCGAAGGCACTGATTGCCACCACCTTCTTGCCCGACTTGCGAAAGGCCGTGACCGACCGCGCAAACTCATCGAGCGTCGGTTGGCCGGCGCCGGTCATCGCGTTGAAATCGATGACCAGGGTCTTGATACGTTTGTCGTCGCGAGCCGCGTCGATCGCGTCAGTGAGATCGCGCAGCGTTGTCTCGCCGCCGCCCATGCCACGCGCCTCGGCGAGCGCCAGTTCGAAGGGATCAGCGCTCGGCTGCTCGACAATCTCGCCCTCGGGCTTGAGCACGAGCGCGGCATCGTTCGGCAGCTTGGGGATGGAGCCGCTCAGCGCGCCCACCACGAAGCCGAAGATCACCAGCAATAACAGCAAATGCAGAATTTTCCGCAGGCCATCGAGACCACGGAAAACCCAACCGAAGAACTTGCGCATGTCGACGCTCCTGCCGGCGGCAGAGTGGCAACGGGAGGGATGCGGCACCCTGCGATCCCGCCGCGGATCGCAGGGCCCGACAGATCAATGAAAAATCAGACCTTTTCTTCGATGCGAGCCGCTTTGCCCGACAGCCCACGAAGGTAATACAGCTTGGCGCGACGCACGTTGCCGCGACGCTTGACGGCGACGGCAGCGATGGTCGGGCTATGGGACTGGAAGGTGCGCTCGACGCCCTCGCCGTGCGAAATCTTGCGCACGGTAAACGAGGAATTGAAGCCGCGGTTGCTCTTGGCAATCACCACGCCCTCATAGGCCTGCACGCGCTCGCGATCACCTTCGACGATCTTGACGTCGACGATCACCGTGTCACCCGGCTTGAAATCCGGCAGCTGACGCGTCGCGCGACGCTGTTCCATATCCGCAATGATGTTACCCATGTTCATCCACCTCTCGCCTCGCGAGATACTCGTTCAAAAGCGCACGCTCCTCAGCGGATAGCGCACGACCCGATCCCTGCGCCTGCAGCAACTCCGGCCGGCGCTGAAGGGTGCGCACCACCGAAGACTGCAACCGCCACCGCCGGATCGCTGCATGGTTTCCACCCTGCAACACCTGCGGTACCAACCGTCCTTCCCACTCGAGCGGCCGCGTGTAATGCGGCCAGTCGAGCCTCGCGTCGGTAAAAGATTCCTGCTCGCTCGAACGCTCGTCACCGAGCGCGCCGGGCAGCAATCGCACCGCCGCATCGATCACCGCAAGCGCCGCGAACTCGCCACCGGAGAGCACATAGTCTCCGAGAGACAGTTCGCGATCGATGCGCGAATCGATCACCCGCTGATCGAGCCCCTCGTAACGGCTCGCCACCAGCACGAACCCGGGCAAGGCCGCGAGTTCACGCGCCACGCCCTGGTCGAATCTTTGACCCTGCGCCGACAAGTGCACTCGAGGCACGCCTGCCGGCAACGCCGCCATCGCGGCATCGATGGCCGCAGCCCAAGGAGCGGGTGTTCCCACCATCCCCGGACCGCCGCCATAGGGTCGGTCATCCACGGTCTTATGCACATCCATCGCAAAGCTGCGCGGATCGATGCACTCGACTCCGGCCAACCCGCGCGCAAGCGCCCGAGCCAGCACTCCGTATCCCACCGCCCCCCGGATCAACTCCGGGAAGAGTGTCACCACCGCAATGCGCAACGGCATCTGCGTGGTCATCAAAAATCTGCCGGCCAATCGACCCGGATGCAGCGCGCCGCCGTGTCGATCGACTGCAGGTGCTGGCGCGTCACCGGCAGCCAACGCTCCCGCTCGCCCCGCACCACCATGACGGCACTCGCCGGCATGTCTTCGAACCGCTCGACGACACCAAAGTCGATGCCCTCGAGGTTGCTCACCCGAAAGCCGAGCAAATCGATCCGGTAGTGCTCACCCGGTGCCGTCGCCGGCAAAGCCGATCGAGGTACCTCGATGATCAAACCGACCAACAATTCCGCGGCCTCTCGCGAGTCGACGCCTTCCAGGCGCGCCTCGAAGCCCTGCGGAGTTGTCCGCCTCTCTGCCACCCTGCCTTCGCGACGCGCGCCCGAGACGCTGCGCAATTGCCAGTCAGGGTACTCAAACAAAGCTTCCGGGGGGGCAGTCCACGACTCGAGGTGCACCCAACCCTTCAGCCCTTTGGGACGCCCAAGACGCCCAAGTTCCACCCATTCCACTGCGGACCGGACCACGGAGGACCGGGTGGTGCGATCCTCAGGCCGCGGCCTGAGTCGCCAGCTTGCGATAGTCGCCGACCAACGTTTTGACGCGGTCGGACTGCTGAGCGCCCTGGCTCACCCAATACTCGATGCGCGCGAGATCAAGCTTGAGACGCGGCTCGCTCTTGCGCGCCACCGGGTTGAAAAAGCCAACGTTTTCGAGGCTCTTGCCACCCTGACGCTTGCGGCTGTCAGTCACCACCACGTGATAGAAAGGCGAGTTCTTGGCACCACGCCGGGTCAGACGAATCGTCACCATAAGTCGATATGCTCTCGGGTCTTGAGGTCATCCCACCCCGAACAACCTGAACGGGGGGCCGAAAAAGAGCGCGGAGTCTACAGAAATCAGTGACTTGATGGAAGCGCTAGCGAGGCGGCGGAAAGCCGGGCGGCAGACCCCCGCCCTTCAGGGCACCGAGCATGCGGCGCAGCTTGCCGCCCTTCATGCTCTTCATCATCCGCTGCATCTCCGAAAACTGCTTGAGCAGCCGGTTGACATCCTGCACTTGGGTGCCCGAACCGGCGGCAATACGCCGGCGGCGTGAGCCGTCGATGAGCTCGGGCCGTCGTCGCTCACGGTGGGTCATGGAGTTGATGATGGCGATCTGCCGCCGCACCTGCAGATCGCCCTCATCCGAGCCCATGGCGCCCTTGGCGAGTTGAGTCGGCAGCTTGTCCATCAGCGCCCCGAGACCGCCCATGCCTTGCAGTTGCTCGAGCTGACCTTTGAGGTCGTAGAAATCGAATTTGCCGCCCGAAACGACTTTTTTTGCCAGCCGCTCGGCCTCGGCCGCATCGACCTTGCCCTGCACCTGCTCGACGAGCGCGACCACATCGCCCATGCCGAGAATGCGACCCGCCATGCGCTCAGGGTCAAACGGCTGCAGCGCGTCGGTCTTCTCACCGACGCCGAGAAAGACGATCGGCTTGCCGGTGACCTGACGGACGGAGAGCGCTGCACCGCCCCGGGCGTCGCCATCGGCCTTGGTGAGGATGATGCCGGTGAGATCGAGCGCTTCGCCGAAGGCCTTGGCGGAGTTGAGGGCGTCCTGACCGGCCATGGCATCGACCACGAACAGCCGCTCGTGCGAGCCCACCTCCGCCTCGATGGCCCGCACCTCGCCCATGAGTTCGGCATCGACATGCAGGCGGCCCGCGGTATCGACGATGAGTACGTCATACACGCCTTGCCGCGCCGCCTCGACAGCCGCCGCCGCAATAGCCACCGGATCACCCGCGGATTCCGCCACATGAAAGCCCGCCCCCACCTGCTCCGCGAGGCGCTGCAGCTGCAGGATCGCCGCCGGGCGACGCACATCGGTGCTGACGAGCAGCACCCGCTTCTTGCGTGACTCGATCAGCCAGCGGGCAAGCTTGCCTGCGGTCGTGGTCTTGCCGGCGCCTTGTAGGCCGGCGAGCAGCACCACATAAGGCGGCTGCGCGCGCAGTTCGAAGCCCTCGCGGGCGCCGCCCATGAGCTCGACGAGTTCGCGGTGCAGAATGCTGACGAACACCTGCCCCGGCGTGAGGCTGGTCGCCACCTCGGCACCCTGCGCCTTGGCCCGCACCGCATCGATGAAGGTCTTGATGACCGGCAAGGCCACATCGGCCTCGAGCAGTGCGAGGCGGACCTCCCGCAGGGTCTCGGAGATGTTGTCCTCGCTGATCCGTCCCTTGCCGCGCAGGTTTTGGACGGTTTTGGCGAGTTTTTGACTCAGGCTGTCGAACACAACATGATTATAGGCGTGAGTGACCCTTCGCTCCCGATGCTTTTCGGCCTGCTCGGCCTCTGTCTCGTGCTATCCGCATTTTTCTCGGGTACGGAGACGGCGTTGATGAGTTTCAACCGTTATCAGCTGCGTACCATGGCCAATTCGGGGCATCGTGGGGCAAAGCTTGCCGAAAAGCTGCTCAGCCGGCCGGATCGGCTGATCGGCCTGATCCTGCTCGGCAACAATCTCGTCAATAACCTCGCCGCCACGCTGGTCGCCATCATCACGCTGCGGCTCTGGGGCGATGAGTGGGTGGCCGCGGGCGCAGGCGTGCTGACGCTCGTGATGCTGATCTTCTGCGAGGTTGGCCCTAAAACCTATGGCGCCCTGCATCCACGCGGCTTGGCGGTCAACTCCGCCTACATCTACACCGGCCTGCAATGGCTGCTGCGTCCGGCCGTCTCCGCCATCGGATGGGTGACGAATGGCGCCCTGCGCCTCGTTGGTCTGCGGGTCGACCGGCAAACGCAGCGAGATACGCTCTCGCGCGAAGAGTTGCGCACCGTGGTCGCCGAGGCGGGTCTCATGATTCCGCGCAGTCACCAACAAATGTTGATCGGCATCCTCGATCTCGAACGCATCACCGTCAACGACATCATGATCCCGCGTCAGGAGATCGCCGGCATCGATCTCGAAGACGACTGGGAGCGCATTCTCGATCAGCTGCGCCAGACGCCGCATACCCGACTGCCCGTGTATCGCGGCGATATCGACAACATGATCGGCCTCGTGCACATGCGGCGCATTGCGCAAGAGCTTGCCCGCGAAACGCTCGATCGCGACCGACTCGAAGAGGTGGCGGCGCAGCGCGAGCCGTACTACGTCCCCGAGAGCACACAGCTCACGGTACAGCTCGCGAACTTCCAGCGCGATCGACGGCGATTCGCCTTCGTCGTTGACGAATATGGCGATGTGCAGGGCCTTGTGACTCTCGAGGACATCCTCGAAGAAATCGTCGGCGAGTTCACTAATGACCCGGCGACCATCTCGCACCGCGACATCCATCGCGAGCCCTCGGGAGCCTGCATCCTGAACGCTTCGGCGCACATCCGTGTACTCAATCGCGCCCTGCAATGGCAGCTACCGACCGATGGACCCAAGACTCTGAACGGTCTGCTACTCGAACGGTTCGAGACCATTCCGCGCGCTGGCGCCTCGCTGCGCATCGGTCGACTCGAGATGCAGGTGCTGCAGATTGCGGATAACGCGATCCGCACGGTGCGCGTGATCGAGCATCCGGCGGATTCAACCGCCGAAGGCGACAGTGAGGGCGTCGACGAGTCGTGACGCACCCCGCACGGTGAGCCCGTCGATGGGCTTGCGCGGTACGTTGTCGCTCGCCACCACGGCAAGCGTAAAGCCCTGCTTTGCGGCCTCGCGCAGCCGCTCTTCGCCATAGGCCACCGGCCGCACCTCGCCCGTCAGACCCACCTCACCGAAAGCGATCAGCGTAGCGGGCAACGCACGATCGCGCAGACTCGAGGCCAGCGTCAGCAAGACCGGCAGATCACTCGCCGTCTCGTGCAACGACAAACCACCGACCACGTTGGCAAAGACGTCATGATCCTGCAGCGAAAGCCCCGCGTGCCGGTTGAGCACCGCGAGCAACATCGAGAGGCGCGTGGCATCGAGCCCCTGCGCCACGCGCCGAGGATTGCCGAAACGCATGGCATCGACGAGCCCCTGGATTTCAACCAGCAACGGTCGCCCGCCCTCGCGCGCAACCGTGACCAAGCTGCCCGGCGCGATGACCGACGGTCGTGCGAGAAAGATTGCCGAGGGATTGGAGATTTCACGCAAACCCTGTTCGGTCATGGCAAAGAATGCCAATTCATTGACCGCCCCGAACCGGTTCTTGGTCGCACGCACGATGCGATAGCGCGAGCCGGCGTCGCTCTCGAAATAGAGCACCGTGTCGACGAGATGCTCGAGCACCTTGGGTCCCGCGATCGTACCCTCGCGCGTGACATGCCCGACGATCATCACCGCCGTGCCGGTGGTCTTGGCGAAGCGCACCAACGCCGCCGCACACTCGCGCAGCTGCGCCACGCCGCCCGCACTCGAAGCGATCTCGGGGACAAACACGGTCTGGATCGAATCGACCACGAGCAAGGCGGCCTGTTTAGCCCGCGTCAAGGCGAGGATGCGCTCGAGGTCCGCCTCGGGTGCCACCTGCAGCGCGTGAGCCTCGAGTCCGAGCCGTTGCGCGCGCAGACTCACTTGGTGTGCCGACTCCTCGCCCGTTGCGTACAGCACGCTCGCCGCGCGGGCCACCCGCGCGGCCACCTGCAGCAATAGCGTCGACTTGCCGATACCTGGATCACCACCCAGCAAGGTGACACTGCCAGGCACGAGCCCGCCGCCCAGCACACGATCGAGCTCCACGGAGCCGCTCTCGAGGCGACGTGTCTCGCGAGGTGCCTGCACCGCACCGAGCGACAAGGCGCCACTGCCTCGCGCGGCAGCCGCGCCGAGCGCCGCGCCGCCAGATCCGCTCGCCCGTGTGTTTTCTTCGAGCGTATTCCACTCGGCGCAAGCCGGGCACTGGCCCTGCCATCGCGGCGACTCGTCACCGCACTGGCGACAGATGAAAACTTGGCGGGACTTGGCCATGAGCGCGGATGCTAGCACGCAAAATCCACCGGAAACGCAGCGGTACTTTTGCGATTTATCCTCATACACTGCGGCTCGAGAGACTCCCCAGTGACCGCACCACCACCGCTCATTTGCGCCGCCCTGTCCGACATCGGCCGCGTGCGCGTGCGCAACGAAGACTGCGTGTTTGCCGAGGCCTCACTCGGACTGTTCGCGGTGGCCGACGGACTCGGTGGTCGTAAGGCCGGCGACATTGCGAGCCGCCTCGCCATCGAGACGCTCGTGGCAACCTTCATCGACGAGCACCGCGCGCAAGCCCTCGAGCGCCAAGATGCGCAAATCGCGAACCGATTGGTCACGGCAATCGATCATGCCAACGCGCGCGTGTTCCGCGAGTCCTGCCTCGACCGACGACTCGCGGGTATGGGCACGACTCTCGTCGCAGCCAGCATTTCCGCAACGCCCCACGGCGAAACCGTGCTGACGATCGCCCATGTCGGCGACTCCCGACTCTACCGATTCCATCCTGAGAGCCCGAGCGCGGCCGCGGAGCTGCGCAGTCTGACGCGCGATCACTCGGCGCTGCAGTCGCTGATCGATCAAGGCGCGCATACTGCCGAGGAAGCGCGCCGCCGGCTACCACGCAACTATCTCACCCGCGCACTCGGCGTCGAGCCCGCCGTCGCGATCGACCACTCATCCTGGACGCTGTTGCCGGGCGAAATCATCCTGCTGTGCTCGGATGGTCTGACCAACATGCTCGACGACACGGCGATTGCCGCCTGCTTCGCAGACCCCGATCTGCTGCGTGATCTCGAGGCGCTCGCCGTACTGCTGGTCGACTCCGCCAACGCTCGCGGTGGCCACGACAACATCAGCGTCGTACTGGCGGCGCTCGCCTGAGCGCCAGGCCAAACACCATCGAGTCACAAGTCAAAGTATTCCAGCGGCACGCGACGCGTGACACGACAAAACAATTCATAGGCAATCGTCCCCGCGGCAGTCGCCACCTCATCCGCCGGGAGTCCCTCGCCCCAAAGCACCGCGGTCGAACCGATCCCGGCTTTCGACACATCCGTGACATCGACGGTGATCATGTCCATGGACACCCGGCCGACCAACGGCACACGCTGCCCCTCGAGTAGCACCGGCGCACCGCTTGGCAGCTGCCGCGGCACGCCGTCGGCATAGCCTGCGGCGAGTACCGCGATGCGCGAGTTCCGAGCCGCGCGCCACGTCGCGCCGTAACCGACGCTGTCACCCGCGGCGATGTCGCGCAACGCGATCACCTGTGTCTCGAGCGTCATCACCGGACGCAGGCCCAGTGCTTGGGCACTGCGCATCGCAAACGGCGAGCTGCCATAGAGCGCAATACCGGCACGCACCCAATCTGCGTGGGTCTCGGGCCACCGAAGAATGCCCGCTGAATTGGCGAGCGCGACCAGAGGAGCGGGCTGTTGCGCGAGTGCACAGTCGGCTGCGAGTTGGCGCATCGCCGCGCCAAAGCGAGCGTTCTGCAGCGTCGTCATCTCGCTTTCGGGCTCGTCGGCGCAGGCGAAGTGCGTCATCACGCGCAGCTCACCAATCAAAGAAATCTCACGCAATCGCGCATACACCGCAGACAACTCGGCGGGATTGAAGCCGAGTCGCCCCATGCCCGTATCGAGCTTGATCCACACCACGGGGCGACGCGCGATCCTCGATCCTCGGGCGGCACGCGCCAGCATCTCGAGTTGCGTCGGCTCATGCACCACGAGATCCAGTTCGTGCGCGAGTGCGTACTCGAGCTCCTGATCGCTGAAGACTCCCTCCATCAGGATGATGTCGCGTTTGATTCCAGCTCGACGCAGCTCGAGTGCCTCACCAAGACGGGCGACACCGAACGCATCGGCTGCGCGCAGCGTGCGCGCGGCCTGCACGGCACCATGTCCATAGGCATTGGCTTTGATGACCGCGAGCATTTTTGCGTGCGGTGCGGCCTTCTTCAGCACATCGAGATTATGTCGCCAAGCGCCGAGCGAGATCCGCGCGCGAATTGGACTCGGTAGCTGCGACTCTGCGCCCACGGACGATACCGCGCGGCTGCGCTCACTCAGCGCAGCACGCCCTCCGCGTAGGAATCCGGCGCGTAATTCTGAAAGCGCGAGTACTGCCCCTGGAAGGTCAGCACGAAGGTTCCGGTTTCGCCGTTGCGATGCTTGGCGAGATCGATCTCGGCGATACCTTTCTTGGTGGTGTTCTTGTCGTACACCTCTTCGCGATAAATCAGCAGGATCATGTCTGCATCCTGTTCAATCGCCCCGGACTCTCTGAGATCCGACATCACCGGCTTCTTGTCGACGCGCTGCTCGACGCCACGATTGAGCTGCGAGAGCGCAATGACAGGAACGCTTAATTCTTTGGCCAGCGCCTTGAGCCCGCGCGAGATCTCGGCGATCTCGGTGGCGCGGTTTTCCACCGACCCTGGCACCTGCATGAGCTGCAGATAGTCGACGACCACGAGATTGAGCCCATGCTCGCGATGTACACGACGGGCGCGAGCGCGTAACTCGGTCGGCGTCAGCGCTGGCGTCTCATCGATGAAGATACGCGCCTCGCCGAGCTGACTCGCAGCGCTCGTGATCCGCGGCCAATCGTCATCAGAGATTTGACCGCTACGGATATGCCCAAGATGCACGCGACCGATCGAGGAGAGCATGCGCGTGAGCAACTGCTCGGAAGGCATTTCCATCGAGAATATGGCGACCGAAGCCTTCACGCCCGCCTTCAGCGCTGCGTACTCCGCCATATTCACGGCAAACGTGGTCTTGCCCATGGAGGGTCTTCCGGCAACGACGACGAGGTCACCGCCCCGCAAACCACCGGTCTTTTTGTCGAACTCATCGAACCCCGTGGGCAGACCGCGCATGCCATCCGGGTTGTTGTGCCACTCGTCGATTTGATCGATGAGCGCGGGCATGAGTTGCTGCACGGCCACTGCGCCGTCGCGTTTGCCGCGCACGCCCTGCTCGGCGATCGCGAATACCTTGCCCTCAGCGCTCTCGACGAGTTCGCGTGCGGTTTCGCCCTCGTTGTTGAAAACGGAGGCGGCAATATCGGTGCCCGCTCGCAGCAGCTGTCGCAGCAACGAACGTTCGCGAACGATGTCGCCATAGGCGCGCACATTGGCAGCGGTGGGCGTATCCCGCGCAAGACTGCCGAGATAAGCGAGACCACCCGCCTCGCTGAGCTGTCCACTGCGCTCGAGATGCTCGCTCACGGTGACGGCATCGCAGGGCTTGCCCTGGGAGGCCAGCATGCCGATGGCCTCGTAGATCAGTTTGTGATCGGGACGATAGAAGTCTTCGGCGCGCAGTACGTCCGCGACGTTGTCCCAAGCGGCAGAATCGAGGAGCAGGCCGCCCAACACGGCCTGCTCCGCCTCGACTGAATGCGGCGGCGTACGAACGTCTCCGCCGCGGGCGCTCACGGCGCGATCACTCCTCGGCGACGACCGTCACCGGCAACTGCACGTCGATGTCGGTGTGCAGATGCAGGACGACCTGATGGTCACCGACCATGCGGATCGGGCCGTTTGGCAGACGCACTTCGGAGCGCGCCACCTTGTGGCCCTGCGCCGAGCACGCCTCGGCGATATCGGCAGTGCCGATCGAACCGAACAGCTTGCCCTCGTTGCCTGCCTTGGCAGAGATGCGCAGCGTGAAATCTTTGAGGGCGGCAGCGCGCGATTCGGCGTCGGCGAGCTGATCGCGTGCGACCTTCTCGAGTTCGGCACGACGCGCCTCGAACTTGGCGACGTTCGCCGGTGTGGCGAGCGTGGCCTTGCCCGCGGGCAGCAGGAAGTTGCGGCCATAGCCGGACTTCACGTTAACGCGATCGCCGATGTTGCCGAGGTTCGCGACCTTGGTCAGCAGAATGACATCCATGACTGTTCCTGCCTCCGCTTAATGCTGGTCGGTGTACGGCAGCAGCGCGAGGTAGCGCGCGCGACGCACGGCCTGGGCGAGCTGACGCTGGTAGAACGAGCGAGTGCCGGTGATACGGCTCGGCACGATCTTGCCCGTCTCGGTGATGTAGCCCTTGAGCGTGGCGAGATCTTTGTAGTCGATCTGCTTGACGTCCTCGGCTGTGAAACGGCAGAACTTCTTGCGGCGCGTGAATCGGCCACCGCCGCCACCGCCACCACCACCTTGCTTGAAATCGTTCATGGTCGGTTACTCCCCAATCTGCTCTTCGTCGCCGAGATCGTCGCGACGCAGGCGACGCGGGCGATCAACGCCACCGGCCTCACCCTCTTCTTCCGCGGCACGGGCCATCGGTGAAGGCTCGGTGACCGGGCCGTCCATCTTGATCACGAGATGACGCAGCACCGCATCGCTGAAGCGGAAGGCGCCGGTGAGTTCGGCCAGCGTCTTCTGGTCGGTCTCGATGTTCATGAGGATGTAGTGGGCCTTGTGGACCTTGGAGATCGGGAAGGTCAGCTGCCGACGGCCCCAATCTTCGAGACGGTGAACCTGTCCACCGCCCTGTGTGATCAGTCCCTTGTAACGCTCGAGCATGGCCGGAACCTGCTCGCTCTGGTCCGGATGAACCAGAAACACAACTTCGTAGTGCCTCATGTTGTCTCCTTGTGGATGTGAAGCCCCCCGGCGAGGCGCTGCCAGTGGAGCAAGGAAGTCCCCCCTTTCGAGGGGTTGCGGACTATAGCGAAACCGCCCTCGGCCCGGCAACCCCGACGCGTTGCCGGGCGGCCTCGTAGAGCAGCATGCCGGCCGCGACCGAGACGTTCAGGCTTTCGACCGCCCCCAACGAGGGCAAGCGGACGAGAAAATCGCAGTGCTGACGCGTGTTGTGCCTGAGACCCGAGCCCTCGGCCCCCATCACGAGCACGATCGGCCCCTGCAAATCGACCTCATCGGCGCGCGCCGGTCCTGCGGCGTCGGCGCCGACCACCCAAAGGCCGAGTTCTTTGAGATCACGCAGGCAGCGCGCGAGATTGGTCACGGTGACGATGGGCGTGGTCTCTGCCGCGCCCGCCGCCACTTTGCGCACGGTGGCATTGAGCTGCGCTGCACGATCCTTGGGGATGATGACCGCGAGCGCCCCGCAGGCATCGGCCGTGCGCAAACAAGCGCCGAGATTGTGAGGGTCTTGCACCCCATCGAGCGCCAGCACCAAGGGCGCGCCACTCGCCGCGCCGAGCGCCGCACCGAGCGCCGAGATCAGCTCATCTTCGGTCCAAGGCAGGAGCGGTCGCACCTCGGCGATCACACCCTGATGCACGGCACCGCCCGTCAGCTTGTCGAGACGTTGCGCATCCACGCGTTCAACGGGAATCTGGGCGTGCATCGCTGCCGCCAGCACCGCAGCCGCCCGCTCATCCTCGCGACCGCGCAACAGTTGAACTTTGAGCACGCGCGTCACATCGCGCGTGAGCAGTGCTTGCACGGCATGCAGGCCATGGATGATTTCGGTGTTGCTCAACGTCGCCCCCTGCGGCGCTCGGTTTTGTGGGTCGGCGAGTGCTCGACCGGCACCGGATCATCGAGCTCGAGGTCAACCAGGCCTTCGACCGGATTGGCGTTGGTGACGATCACGCGCACGGCCGAGCCGATGCCGATTTTTTGCTTGCGCCGTTTCGCAAACCAGGCCTGACCGTTCGCTTCCATCGTGTATTCGTCATCGTCGAGAGCTTCGAGTCGCAGCAAGCCGTCGATGCCGATCCCGCGCAGCTGAACGAAACAGCCGTATTCGACCACCGTGGTGACGACGCCGTCAAAAGTCTGTCCTGATCGCTCTCGCAAATAGCTGCACTTCAAAAAACTGTCGACGTAGCGATCGGACTCGTCGGCACGCTTCTCGAGTCGCGACAAATCTTGCCCTAGATTGCCGAGTTCGTTCGCGCCGTATCGCTGACCCGTGGCATCACTGCCATCGACCACGAGCTTGAGCGCACGATGCACGACGAGATCGGGATAGCGCCGAATCGGCGAGGTGAAATGCGCGTACTCGGCAAGCGCCAGACCGAAGTGGCCGATATTGGTCGGTTGATAAACCGCCTGCGGCATCGAGCGCACGATCAAAGATTCTATGAAAGGCAACTCGGCATCGCGCGGAATGCGCTCGGTGATTTTGCGCAGACCGCGCGGCTCGACTTCCTCGGGAAGCTCGGCCGAAATGCCGAGCGCGGCGAGTTGCACCAGCAGTTGATCGAGCCTTTTTTCTTCGGGCACGCCGTGCACGCGATACAGCCCACCCGCCTTGGCAGCTTTCAGCTGGCGCGCGGCGGCGACGTTGGCGAGGATCATACATTCTTCGATCAGCTTGTGCGCGTCGTTGCGCGGATAGAGGCCGATCGAACGCACGCGCCCTTCGATATCGAAATCATAGATCGGCTCGGTGCTTTCAAAGTCGAGCGCGCCGCGACGATGACGCGCCTTGAGCAGCACGCGATAAAGATCAACCAACGGCAAAATCTTTGGCAGCACGGCGCCCACGGTCTTGCGCGCGGCGGGTTTGCCCTCGAACAAGGCCTCGTTCGCGAGCGTGTAGGTCAAGCGCATGTGCGAGCGCATGACCGCCAGATAAAAGCGATATTCCAGGAGCGCGCCCGATTTGCCGACCAGCATGTCGGCCACGAAACACAGCCGATCGACTTCGGGCTCGAGCGAACAAAGATGGTTGGAGAGCGCGGTGGGCAGCATCGGCAGCACGCGATTCGGAAAATAAACCGAGGTGCCGCGCTCGCGCGCATCCGTATCGAGCCCGCTGCCCAAGCGTACGTAGTGACTGACGTCGGCGATCGCCACCACCAAGCGAAAACCCTTGGCGTGGGGTTCGGCATAGACCGCGTCATCGAAATCGCGCGCATCCTCGCCATCGATGGTGACGAGCGGCAGGTCGCGAAGATCGACGCGACCGCGCGCCTCGCGCGGATCGATGCGCTCACCGTAGGCTTCCGCCTCGCGCAGCGCCGCCGCCCCGAACTCCACCGGGAGGGAGTAACGAGCGATCGCGGTCTCGGTGGCCATCTCAAGCGGTCGCTCGGGATCGAGCTTGCGCAGTACCTCGGCCATCGCCGTGCGCTGCGCGTCTGGGTAACGCGTAATACGCGCGATCACCCAGTCACCCGCGCGAGCGCCGCCCAGCTTGTCTGGCGGCACAAGACAACGCAGGCTGAGCCGCCGATCCACCGAATGCACGAACAGCGTGCGCCCGGTCGCCTCGACGGTGCCGAGAAACGCCGTGACCCCGCGCGCGAGGATCTTCTCCATCTCGCCCGAGAGCCGCCCATCGCGACCTCGCTGCACACGCACCCTGACGCGATCGCCGGAGGTGAGACCCGTCATTGCAGGTGGCGGCAGGAAGACGCTGTCCTCCTGCCCCTCGACCTTCACGAAGCCGAAGCCCGAACGGTGTGCGGAGACCACGCCCTCCATGCTGCCGAGACTCTCCCGCGGGCTAAAGGGCGAGCGGCCATGGCGGTCGTTATCTCGTCGCGGACGAGGGAATCGGGAGCGTTGCGATTTGGAATTCTTCAATTGACAGTCCTAGGGGTGCTGCGTAATTTACGCGACCCATCCTGCCCGGGTGGCGGAATTGGTAGACGCACTAGTTTCAGGTACTAGCGGGTAACACCGTGGAGGTTCGAGTCCTCTCCCGGGCACCAGAATCCCAACGGTTCAGGGATTTATCAAGATTTTCGAGAGGTTCTCGCGGCGCATGCTATCAGCAAGCCGCTTCTGAAAGCGGGGGGACGTCCCTAGAGCAGTGAATACCATGTCGACCGCCCGCCACCGTGGCGCGCGAGCAGACCCCGCTCGACCAGACTGCGAAACGTGGACTTGAGGGTGTTGGGACTTGCACCGTGCGCTCGGACCATGTCTCGCGTTGTGACGCGACCATGTGCGCGTGCGTAGCCGAGAATATCGGCGGCGAGCGATGAGAGCGCCACGGCCGCCCGCTCCCGCTCCACCTTTTCGGCGAGATTGCGCTTCTGCCGCCGCAGCGCACGCAAGAAGTAGAGCAGCCACGGCTGCCAATCCGGCGTCCCGGTCTCCAGCGTGCCCTGAGTTTGGCGCAGCGCGAGGTAGTAGGCGTCCTTGCTGCTTTCGATAACGCTCTCGAGCGAGCTATAAGGCACGTACACGTAGCCCGCCTGCAGCAGCAGCAACGTTGTCAGTATCCGGCTCAGACGTCCGTTGCCATCCTGGAATGGATGAATCGCGAGAAACACCACGACGAACACCGCCACGATCAACAGCGGATGCAGGCGCGCATTGGTCCGCGCCTCGTCGATCCAGGAAAAGAGTTCCGCCATGCGGCGCGGCGTGTCGAAGGGCGTCGCCGTTGCAAACACGACACCGATCATCTTGCCGGTTTCATCGAAGGCACCAACATCGTTACGCAGCGTCTTGTATGCGCCCCGGTGGCGCTCGTCCTTGCTGCTGTGGCGAAGCAGATCGCGGTGCAACTGCCTGACGTGATTCTCGCTCAGTCGAATTTCAGCCCAGGACTGGAAGACCGTCTCCATCACCTCCGCATAGCCCGCCACTTCCTGCTCGTCACGAGTCGCGAACGCCTGGATATCCAGCTTCCCGAGAAGACGTTCCACCTCGCGGTCTGACAGCGTGCTGCCTTCGATGCGGGTGGATGAACCGACGCTCTCGATGGTGGCGATACGCCGCAGGGCGAGCAGTCGGTCGGGAGCGAGCGTGCCGAGCGCGCGCCAGGCGCCTTTGAACTCATCCAGCTCGGACAGGATCGCCAGAAGCTGAGGACTAATCTGAATCGAGTCGACGCGGATCATGCCGGTTTTTATACCGGTTTAGACCGGAATAGACAACCGATTGAGTACCGGATTAGACCGGAATCAGAGGGAAGATAGGCTGGGCAACAAAACGGGTAACTCAGCCAGAGCGAAAGATTTAGTTATCTCGAATCAATAGCTTGAAGGGGGAATTTGAGTCCTCTCCCGGGCACTATGATTTTTCTGGAGGTGGGTCAGCGCATGATGATGGGGTCACGTGCAGCCGCTCCAATCTACTCTCAGTTTTTGCGGATCTACTCCGCAAATCGCGTTTCGCCCGTGCTCCCCGATGCCAGCGCAAGGATCGCTTTGACCACTCCGCCAGAGCCCTCAAGGAATCCCTGTAATCCCTCATGCCGATTGCCGCCGAAACGATATCGGAATTGCCCCGTCGTTGGTCGCCAGCGCCCCAGACGCGAGGGAAACGCGTCAGCCCGCGGTTGGCTTGCCCGCCTCAAACCAGTCGCAAATCCCGCCGCCAGTAGTCATCCAGACTCCGGAATGGCCCTGGATGTAATCGATAGCGGCCTCAAAATATTTGATGCGATGCGGGACGCCTGTGATGTACGGGTGGATGCTC